>Ga0187890_10000080_pt1 | contig 66681 bp, 109 predicted proteins | sample June2016WEW_21_1_FD_133005 | JGI IMG/M metagenome (GOLD analysis project Ga0187890, IMG submission 133005) | Peatland microbial communities from SPRUCE experiment site at the Marcell Experimental Forest, Minnesota, USA - June2016WEW_21_10 | ecosystem: Environmental > Terrestrial > Soil >... | reverse complement strand
GTGGGAGTGGGGGCGGTGGGGCGGGTGGCGCGGGCGGTGGAGACAGGGCGATGAGAGACGTTCCTCTCGACGAAGTGTTCACCTGGCGCGAGGAGTTAGGCCAGCGAGCCAAGGAAGCGTTCGGCGGCTGGCAGGTGGACTGCTCTCCCGTGACCTTTGCCGACCTGAAGGATCGCTGCGAGCGGCTGGACCGCGAGGCCGACCCGTTCTTCGAGCACGCGCACAGCCTCCAGCCGGTGCCGTGGAACGGGGCCAGGGTTCACGTGGTTCGAGTCGGAGAGGTGCCGGACGGGGTGCTGAGAGGGTGCCGGTGCGGTGTGATCGCGCGGGCAGCGGCAGGAGGTGCGGCGTGAGAAAGAGTCCTTGTAAGCATGAACCGCAATACCCGGACCAACAGTTCTGCCACTGTAAGTTGTGTGGTAGGTTGATTTGGCAAAAGTTCAAGAACGGAGTATATAAGTGGGTGCTTCAATGAAATTCGCCTACGCAGACCCACCCTACATTGGCCAAGCACAGCGTCACTACTCCGCTGACCCCTTATGCGCCGAGGTTGACCACACGGAACTCGTCCAGCGCCTCGTCCGCGACTTCCCTGATGGCTGGGCCTTGTCTGCCTCGTCATCGTCGCTCGACCGAATCATCCCGATCCTCAACCAGCACTGCCCTCCCGGCTGGCGCATCGCCGTCTGGTGCAAGTCCTTCTGTGCGTTCAAGCGGAATGTGCGGCCTTGTTACGCGTGGGAGCCGATCATCTTCTGGGGCGGCAGGAACCCAATGCTCGGTTGCCGCGCCGTAATTCCAGAGAAGAACGGCAAGCAGACCACTCCAAAAGATTTCATCGTCGAGCCGATCACCTTGAAGAAAGGGCTAGTCGGGGCCAAGCCGGAGAAGGTATGCCGGTGGATTCTGGCCCTGCTGAACGCCGAGCCGGGAGACGAGGTGGTGGACCTGTATCCGGGGACTGGAGCGATGGGACGGGTGGCCGATGAAGTTTGCCGCGAACCTGAAAATAATTGTTTGCAACCAACCCTCCCTTGTGCTACCATCCTTCCTGAATGAACCAGTCCCCCACCACCGGGCAGAAGGGCCATCCAGCCGAGCGAGCATCCGAACTGGAGCCGACCTCTCCCGCCGCTTCCCACACCCTCCGCCTCGATCCAGCCCCCAGCCGCGTTTTCACATGGTTGTTCTGGCAGGAGTCTGCCGAAGCCGTTCTCGACGACCGGGGCCGCACGATCCAACCCGCCGGACCCTCCCTCCGCGCTCGATACCGTACCACCGGAGTTGAATGGGAAGCGTGGCCCGTAACCGAGGAAGAGGCGAGAAAAATCATGTGGCCGGACGCCATCTACAACTTCTCCTCCGGGCGAGCCTGGTCGCAGATCGTGATGCCTTACAAGAGTAAAAGGATGGTCCGGGCGGGGGAGCGACAGGCGACGGTGCGGCAGCGCGAGGCAGAGGAGCAGCGAGTAGGTCGGAGGTGGCTGGCCTAGTGACCACGGAGACCAACTCGACTGATACGACTCTTACCGCGACTGAAAGGCAGCTTATCCTCCGCCGCCTCAAGCACGGCCCGGCCCTCCCCCGCGCCGAGCTGACCGCCTACGCGAACCGGCTGCGGCGAGAGGTGATCGCGGCGAGGAAGAAGGCAGCAGAATGATTGGCGACACTGTATTCATCATCGAACTGAACGGTTGCGAGTGGGGAGGTGCGGCGGACGTGGCGTTTTCCACCCTTGAGAAGGCCGAGAAGTGGGTCGCCGAGCAGGAAGCCAATGATCCTCCACCTTCCTGTGTTGACTATTACGAGATCAAGAAAGTGGTGATTCAATGAGCCCCCGTCCCCGCCTCCCCAAAACCCAGTGGTCCGACGACAACATCCGAGTCGAGGTGAAGTCGGCCAGCGTGGTCGACGAACCTTCCAACGTCGAAGTCTTCGATGCCTGCCTCGCCGAGATGGGCGCGATCCGGCTCAGACTCATGCTTGGTTGCTACGGGCCGGGGACAGTATCGAAACCCAAGCCGGCGTACCGCTGGCTGCTCGGCGAGTCGGCGACGATCCTCTGCAAGGACCTGGACACGGTCGACTGGTTCCGCGAGCAGTTGCTGGCCTGGCTGAAGTCGCTTGATGGCGTGCGGCTGGCCAGAGTTGAGGACGATGACACGGCAGAGAACGAGGTGGCCAAGTGAACTGGCAGGACTGGCAAACCTCGTGGCAGCAGACCCCGGTCTGGATCAACAACCACGACCGGCTCGACCTGGGCTTCCGCGACCTTCTCGCCTGGCTGCGCTGCGCCGGGATGACTTCGATCGGCGTGATCGACAACGCGTCGACCTATCCGCCGTTGCTCGACTTCTACGACTCGCCTGCGATGACCGGCATCACCCTGATCCGCGCCCAGAACCTCGGCCCGGACGCGTTCTGGCGGATGGACCTGCACCTTCAGCAAACCCGCCCGTTCGTGGTGACCGACCCTGACTGCGTGCCTGACCCCGACTGCCCACTGGACCTCGTCCGCAAGATGCTGGAGGTGGCCGAGCGCTACCACCCGGCGAAGGTCGGCCCGGCGATCCGCATCGACGACCTGCCTGCCTGCTACGACCAGCGCGACCACATGAGGATGTGCGAGAGCGATTACTGGTTGCGTCGCTATCCCGAGCAGGACTGTTGGAACGCCGCGATCGACACCACGCCTGCCGTTTACCAACCCGGATGGCAAAAGTGGCCCCTCGCCGACCAGGGCGGAGTGCAACACGTCCGGCTGGACTTCCCCTATGTCGTGCGACACATTCCGTGGTACAGCCAGTCAGACAACCTCTCCGCCGAAGAGCGCTACTACCGTGCTCATGTCGCTCCCAACTTTTCCTCCTCCTGCCCCAACCCGATTCCTGAGTAAGAAAGGTCAGACATCGTGAAGATAACTCTCAATTGGCCCGACTCCATCCCCCAGACTCAATTCAGCAAGGATTTCCTCCAAGGGATGCTGAACCGGGTTGCAGTCGGCTACCACAACTATGGCGATGCAAAGAAGTCCTGGCAGAGCGGCCACGGATTCAACTGGATCAAGTCGCTTCGGTTGCGTCTGACCAAGTATCGCGAGTCGCACAACACCGAAAACCTGATCGACATCGCTAACTATGCCATGCTCGAATTCCTCTACCCGAACGACCAGAAAGCGTTCTTCAAGGCGACCGACAAGTCAGGTAGCCCCGGCGCGGTTCTGGTCAGTGGTCGTGTAGTGCAAGGAAAGGAAGATCTGGACTGATGAAGATTGTTCAGCCTTACGCAAAGATTATGGAGCCGGACCTGCTTGCTGGCTCTCTGTCGCGCATCGAATACGCCGCGCGGGTCAGTCACCGGTCAGAAGAGAACGCGAGCGACTCGCCAGAGAAGTTTATCCGAGCCGTCGTGCTGCAACATGGAGACTGGTCGGTGACTGAGCATGTGTCAGCCTCAGTCGAGTTTCTTGTGGACCGGGGTATCACGCACGAGATCGTTCGGCATCGTCTTGCGGCCTACACACAGGAAAGCACCCGGTTCGTGAACTACGCGAAGAAGATGCCGCCGACGTTCATATATCCGATTGTCGAAACAAAATGTCCATATTGTTCCAGTGGAATAGAGCCATCTGCAATGCGCATCGCGACCGATGGAGGTTCCCGTTGGTATCACCACCCTGGGGGCGAGCAGGTGGGATTGGCTGTGTGTCAATACGACGGCGATTGGCTCGACTCTATAGACACAGTAGAGCGCAAATACAAAAATCTCTTGGAGAAAGGCTGGCGCCCGCAGGAAGCCCGCTCGGTTTTCCCTAACGCGCTCTCCAGCAAGATCATCGTCACCTACAACCTTCGCGTTTGGCGGCACTTCTTCCTGATGAGAACCAGCAAGGAAGCTCATCCACAGATGCGGCAGGTTGTAATCCCGCTTCTCGCTGAGTTCCAGCGCCTCGTACCCGTGTTGTACGAGGACATCGTGCCAGAATCACGGCAGGTCGATAACATCGCTAAGGGACAGTAGAAAGGTCAAGTCAGCATGGACTACGCAATCCCCACCCTGATCCCCGGCGCCCTCGCAGTCGACGACCGCGGCACGCTCTCCTTCGTCAACGATTTCCAGTTCACCGGGGTCCGCCGCGCTTACCTGACCCAGAACCACCGCGCCGGGATGGTCCGCGCATGGCACGGGCACCGGCGGGAGCGGAAGTGGGTGGTGGCCGTAGCGGGCAGCGCGCTGGTCTGCACGGTCCCGCTCGCCGGGCTCAACGACGACGTCGAGCGGTTCGTTCTCTCCGCTGCCCGCCCCGCCATCCTCGCCATCCCGCCGGGGTACGCGAACGGGTGGATGAGCCTGACCGGGGACGCGACCCTGATGTGGTTCTCGTCGGCCACGGTCGAGGAGTCGCGGGAGGACGATGTGAGGTTCGAGGCGAGGCGGTGGAATCCGTGGGAGGTAATTGAACGATGAGTAAGTCTGTGAAGGTTGCAATCCTCGGCTCGACCGGGATGCTCGGGGGGATGGTGGCGCGGTTCCTCAGTCAGCAGCCGGAGTACGACCTGTGCGTGATCGACCATAGAGGCGGAGAGTTCCCATTCGACGCAGCGCAAGTTAGTGTTGAAAGTCTGGTGTACCTGCTTAATGGACAGGACTACATCATCAACTGCATCGGCATCATCAAGCCACGCATCGACGAACAGAACTCGTGCTCGGTTCAACGCGCTGTGCGAGTCAACGCGCTGTTTCCTCACATGCTCGCGGAGGTAGCCGAGCGTGTTGGAGCGCGCGTTCTGCAAATCGCCACCGACTGCGTCTACTCCGGGCAGGGCGCGTCGGCCGGCTCCTACTTCGAGTCCTCCCCCCACGACCCCCTCGACGTCTATGGCAAGACCAAGTCCCTCGGCGAGGTCCGCTCGCCCACCGTCCGGCACCTGCGCTGCTCGATTGTGGGGCCGGAACAGGTAGACCCTCCCCGCCCCGTCTGCTCGTTGCTTCAGTGGTTCCTTGCGCAGCCGCCGAGCGCGACTGTCTCCGGCTTTACTAACCACTTCTGGAACGGCGTTACCACCCTTGCCTTCGCCCGCCTCTGCCATGGCATCATGTCGGACGAGAGGAACTTCCCTGTCCTCCCCCCGGTCCAGCACGTTCTCCCCGCTTACGCAATCCCCAAGTCGGAACTGCTGCGCAACTTCGCGCACTTCTACTCGCGGCGGGACATCCGGATCGAGGAGAAGGAGGCGGCGAGCAGGGTGGACCGGACCTTGGCGACTGACCACCCGGAAGTGAACGAGGGGCTGTGGCAGGCGGCTGGATACCCAGCCCCGCCGACGATCCGCGAGATGGTGGCAGAGATGGCCGGGGAGGTTAGCCGATGAAGGTGCTCACCATCCTCGGCACGCGCCCGGAGATCATTCGCCTCTCGCGCGTGATCCCCCTGCTCGACGAGGCGGTCGGGAGGGCGAACCACCTGCTCGTGCACACCGGCCAGAACCACGACCCCGGCCTCTCGCAAGTCTTCTTCGACGAGCTTGGCCTGCGTGCGCCGGACATCCAACTCGAAATGCAAGGCTCGTTCGGCGAGCAACTGGCCGCGCTGCTGCCTGCCATCGAGCTCCTGCTCACCGCCACCCGCCCCGACCGCGTGCTGATCCTCGGTGACACCAACTCGTCCCTGGCCGCGATTCCTGCCGCCCGGCTCGGCCTCTCGGTCTACCACATGGAGGCAGGGAACCGGTCCTACTCGCCCACCTCGCCCGAGGAAGTCAACCGCCGGCTGATCGACCATGCCAGCCGAGTCCTGCTGCCTTACACGGAGCGGAGCCGGGCGAACCTGCTAGCAGAGGGCATCCCATCGGACCGAGTGTTCGTCACGGGGAACCCGATCTGGGAGGTCATCCAACACTACGGCAGACAGATCGACCTTGCCGCCGCAGCGGTGCGCGAGCGGCTCGGCCTGACCGCGCGCCAGTTCTTCCTCGTCACACTGCACCGCGCTGAGAACATCGACGACCCGGCCCGCCTCCGAAACTTCATCGAGGCGTTTAACCAACTCCAATACACATACCTTCACCCTGTTATCGTCAGTACCCATCCACACTTGCAGCAGAGAATCGACGCGCTCAATCTGCGCGGGGGGGACCTCAGCCCCTCTGTGCGATTCCTCCCTCCCTTCCCCTTCTTCGACTTCATCGCGCTTCAGCGAGCCGCCTTCTGCACCCTCTCGGACTCAGGTACCGTGCAAGAGGAGTCCTGCCTGCTCCAGACCCCCTCCGTCACCCTGCGCGACCATACCGAGAGGCCAGAAACAGTGGAGTGCGGCACGTCGGTCCTCTCCGGCGCTGACCCGGCGCGAATCCTCGACCTCGTGCGGCTGGTGACCCGCGCCGACCACGCCTCCTGGACCCCGCCCGCCGACTACCTCCGCACGAACGTGGCCGAGACTGTCGTACGCATCCTCCTCTCTTACCTACCAGAAAGGCAGGCAGTATGAAAATCCTTATCGTTGGCGGCGCGGGTTACGTCGGAGGCGCAGTCACTGACTTGCTGCTCGGCAACAACAACTACGACTTTCGAGTGTACGACTCGCTCCTCTACGAGGAGAGCTACCGCAAGCCGGTCCCGTTTGTCCGGGGCGACATCCGCGACCACGCGCGACTCCTGCCTCACCTCCTGTGGGCCGACGCCGTGGTCTGGCTGGCTGCGGTCGTGGGCGACGGGGCCTGTGCGCTCGACCCAGCCAACGCGGTGGCAGTCAACCAAGACTCGGTGCAGTGGCTGGCCGACAACTTCGACGGCAGAATAATCTTCCTCTCGACCTGCTCGGTCTACGGCGCAGCCGACTCGGAACTCGACGAGACCTCGCCGACCAACCCGCTCTCGGTCTACGCCTCGACCAAGCTGGCCGCCGAGCAGTACCTCGCCGGGAAGGATGCGCTCGTGTTCCGCCTCGGCACCCTCTTCGGACTCTCCGACCACTTCTCCCGCGTGCGTTTCGACTTGGTCCTGAACACCCTGACCCAGCGCGCGCACCGGGACCACCGGATCACCGTGTTCGGCGGGGAGCAGTACCGGCCTCTGCTACACGTTCGGGATGCGGCGCGGGCGGTGGTGCGGGGGCTGGAGCAGGAGGCGCGCGGGGTCTACAACCTTTCGCGGTCCAACTGGTCCATCGCTGACCTCGCCGCGCAGGTCGCCACCGAGTTCCCCAACCTCGAAGTCCTCCGCACCCCTCAACACTTCGAGGACAACCGGAACTACCGCGTCAGCAGCGAGCGAGCCCGGCGCGACCTCGGCTTCGACCCGGCCTACTCGCTCTCCGACGGCATCCGCGAGATCAAGCTCCTCCTCGACGAGCAGCGACTGACCCTGCCGGACCTCGCGCGGTACTGGAACGACCGGCACCTCGCCGCGGCGCAAGGAGGCAAGTAACAACATGGCTCTCGGTACATCTCAGCCCAAACTCGCCGCTACTCTCGCCGACCACTATCAGCACCTCCTCACCTGTGCCGAGCTGATCGACACCCGTGACCACCTCCCTCTCCTCCACTCCCTGCCCGGCGCGATCCTCGAAATCGGCTGCGACTGCGGGAACTCTACCACCGCCTTCCTGACCGGTGCAGCCAGCTCAGTGACCTCGATCGACATCAACCCACTATGCGCCGAGAACTTTCCTGACTCTCCACAGTGGCGCTTCGTGCTCGGAGACAGTCAGTTGGCAGAAACCTACGATAAAGTTTGCAACCAACACTACTCCGTGTTATATGTAGATGGTTGCCACACCTACGAGGCCACGTTGCACGATCTCAGGGCATATTCCGAGTTGGTTCTACGGGGCGGGTTGGTGCTGGTACATGACGTGCTGGCGAATGACAACTTCCCTGGGGTGTGGCGGGCATTCAACGAGTTTCGGAAGGTGTTCGGGCCGGATTACGTGAAGTACATCCGCCCTGGAAGCTACGGGTTAGGGGTGATTCAACTGTGAGTCAACCGACTGTTTCTATTGTTATTTCGACCTTCAATCGCAATCCACAGCTCGCCCGGACCCTCGCGTCGATCGCGCGGCAGATCTCCTCTCTTCCTTACCCCTGTGAGGTGATCGTGGTCGACGACGGCGATGGCCGCCACGGCCACCCTTCCGCGCGATTCCTCTGCGAACAGTTCGGCGCGCGCTGGCTCCCCTGCCGGCGCCCCGCTTCCGCCGCCTTTCGCAATCCGTCCCTTCCGAATAACATGGGGATTCGGGCGGCCTCGGGCGAGGTAGTGATCCTCCAGAACGCCGAGTGCGAGCACCAGTCGCCGGACACCGTTGCGCGGCTGGTCGCGGCTGTCCTCGACGCTCCTTCCTCCCGACCCGCCGCCGTCTTTGCACACGTGCTGGCGCTTGACCCGGCTGGCGCGGTGCAGCAGTCCTACTGCGGCCCGGACAACCAGCGACCCTACTTCTTCTGCGGCGCGATCCGGCGCGAGTTGCTGACCCGGCTGCGCGGGTTTGATGAAGATTTTCGTGGAGCCGGCTACGATGACGACGACCTCGCTGCCCGTCTCGCCGGAGAAGGCGTCGAGTTCTGCTACCCTGACCTGCCCCTCGTCCACCATCAGTGGCACGAGCCGGCGGGGACCTACGACGACGCCCCCCAGATGCGCGACCTGTTCGAACAGAAATGCGCGGCGATGATCCGGGGGGAACTGGGGACGGTGCGGAACCCTGCCGGGTGGGGAGGACAACCGTGACCCTCTCAGTAGACAACCAGGTCGTTCAAGGCTTCTGGTCCGGCCCGCTGACCACGATGGAGCGGCTCAGCATGGCCTCCTTCCTCGCCAACGGCCACCAGTTCCATCTCTACACCTACGACGACTATGTAAAGGGTGTGCCGGAAGGTGTACTGGTCTTAGACGCCGCTAAGATACTGCCCGAGTCTGAGCAGGCGACCTTCCGCTGCTCCCAGCAATTCAGTGACTGGTTCCGCATAAAACTCCTGCTCGACAAAGGAGGATGGCATTCTGACCTGGACAACGTGGCCTTGAAACCTCTTGACATTTCCTCTGAGTACGTCTTCTATTCCGATCACGACGAGTCTACTGTCTCGCTTGCGCTAGCCAAGGCTCCGGCAGGAGCGCCGCTCCTCCAGCATTGTCATGCCTATATCGCCTCCCTCTCCGCTGACGATCGTGCTCGCCTATCCTGGCAGGAGATCGGAGCGGAGTTCGTACAGGGGGCGGTGGAATACTTCCACATGACCAACTACGCCCAGCCTGGCCGCGCGTTCGACCCGATCCACCACCTGCGTATACGCGAACTGGTAAACCCGGAGGCGACGTGGGATTTGGAGAACTCTTACTCTCTGCACCTTTTCCACGCGGCGTGGAACCAGGGTCCAGCCGACCGCACCGGACGAGGATTCGACCTCGACCTGCCTCCCGGCCCCACGCTTCTGACCGACGCGACCTACCATCCTGACTCGCTGTATGAGAAATTGAAAGCGCTCTATCTATGATCACTCGTCTGAGTTACAATGGGGGAGTCGAGAGTTTGCGCTCTCGACTCATGTCACATCGGATGGAGGTCCGACGAATGACGACCCCTAAGAAAACTGTAACACGAAGAGGACCGGCAGCAAGGATTCGCGTCGAGGACTTCATTGGACAAAAGTTCGGTAGGTTGACTGTGCTTGGTCCGGGTGGGCGCAACAAGGATGGGATTGAATTGTGGCGCTGCCTTTGTGATTGTGGGAAGGAAGTTTCAACCAGCAAGTACACTCTTCGATACGGACTCACTCGTAGTTGCGGCTGTCTGATTGTGGAAGGTTTCGTTGCACGCTCCAAAGCGAACACATCAAAGCAGGATCTAACTGGTAGGGTGTTCGGACGCCTGACCGTAATCTGCCTACGCAACGAGGGGCGGATAAAGAAGACGCGTTTTTGGTTGTGTCGATGTGAGTGCGGAAAAGAAACAATAGTCAGTAAGTTTAACCTATTAGACGGCATGACCAAAAGCTGCGGATGCTGGCATAGAGATGACGTTGCAGCGCGAGCAACAACACATGGCCAGAGCAAAACTAGAACTTATCATATCTGGCAAGGAATGGTAGAGAGATGTCTTAATCCTAAGTGCCACTCGTGGCCTAACTATGGTGGTCGGGGCATATCGGTATGTCCATCTTGGATGGATTTCGAGAACTTCCTGCGTGACGTAGGCGAGTGCCCTCCCGGCTTATCCATAGACCGCTTCCCAAACAACGATGGTAATTACGAGCTAGGCAACACGCGTTGGGCCACAGCAAAAGAGCAAGCAGGAAACAGGCGCCCACATCGTTGGAGCAAAGTTTGTAAGCACGGTCATGTCGTAGCGGGTGATAATGTTGTAATGGTTTCCGCGGGAAAAGGAAAAGGTACGAGAATGCGTTGCAGGACATGTCTGCGTAACAGGCAAAGCGCATGGCAAATAAAGCACAGAATGGAGAAGATCAATGATTCAAAGTAACAAGGTTGTAGCAGCCATTCTCACCGCGCATGATCCCTCCCGCTGGCACTACCGCCAGATTGCTCGGGCGCAGTTCTTGCCTAACTCGCCAATTCCATACAAGTTTGTCTTTGGTGACGCGCCTTACGGCGATTGGAGCAAGACCGGCATACCTGACGACGAGATCCTTCACGCTCCGGGCTCCGATCTGAAGACCCACCTTCACCTGAAAGATAAAGCCGCTTGCCAGTGGGCCTTGGAGCAGGATGCACAATTCCTCTGGAGAGCCATGGACGATACGTGGTGGTGGCCTGAGCGCATTCTTAAGGCTAATCTTTTCCAGTTTGATTACGGCGGCAACTTCCCTTGCACTCTACGACTCGGAGGAGTCTTTAAAACACCCATGGCCTACTATGATTTTTGTCATGGTGGCTGTGGCATCTGGCTATCGAAGAAAGCCATGCAGAAGATCGTCGATACCGAGTGGCGCGCGGATTATCTTGATGATTGGCCAAACCAACTAGAAATCGGCTTTGGTCTGACTGCTCCCAAACTTGATTATCCCTGGGACGATTTTTTTATTGGAGAGGCCCTCAAGGGTAATCTGGCATGGGATGATCCTCTGCGCCGCTCACCTGTCGAGGCATACTCCGCACAGGGAATAACCCTGTATTCCGACGACCTTTTGTTTTTCAACGACGACCCGTCGAGATGCCTTAGTATCCACGATCCGGGGAGGTCTAAGCAGGCCGAAGGAAGTAGATTTGCTGGCCTACAACGCCAGATCCGCCATCGCAATATCGCCGCCGCGATGGCCGCCGCGAGGGTTCCTGCCGAGGAGGTGCCCAGTGGCGATTAACTTCACCCGCGAGCCCAACTCTACCGACCTGCTGATTCGGGTCAACCAGGAACTGTTCGTCCACCGCTCACTCGACGCGTACGTCGAGGAGATGAGCAAGGCTATCAGCACGTTCGTCCAGACCGACCCCGAGGTTCGTATCCTGATCAACGAAATGGTGCGGACGGCGTTCGGTCAGGTGGACCTACTGAAACTGGTCACCAAGGCTGTAAGAGACAGTATGCTGGAGGCAAGTAAGACAATCGAGGTTAAGCCAACAGAGGACACTCCCCATGTTTAACGAAGACGATCTTCAGCCTCAGCGCGCGGTTCAGCGCGTCGGAGATTGGTTTGGACTCCGCGACGAATTCCGCAAGCAAGCCCTCATCAGTCTTCGCCGTCGTGAAGGGCTCCCCACTCCGGAGCGTTGCCTTGGAGCCTTCTACCAGCGCGAGGATGGCGCGTTCTATCGTGAGCCCCCAGGCAGAGAGACTGTTCTCGACACCACTCTCTACCCGAACGGTAAAGGCGGTTTCAGCCAATGGGCTGTGGGCACACGGAAAGGATTGTCGCGTGAAGAGGCCGAGAAGAACTGGAGCCGGTCATCGTTCGACATTCTCGAAGTGGCCGAAGATGGCCGCAAACTCCAGGATGAACTGCTCGACCTCAACCGCGACGCCGGAACCTACGCGATCGCCGAGCGCGTCTCTCACGGCGAAAAGTCGGAGCAGGCGCCGGGCTTCGATCTGGACGGCACTTCAGACGAGGAGATCGACGCCCGATTCCAGGAGTATTTGAAACGAGGGTTGAAAGATGTCTGACCCCCAACTCTGTCCTGATCTCAGTATCATCGGTCGTCTTCATCGTAATGCCGTTAAACAGCGGCTGTTTCGTCGTTTTGTTCGCAGGAGGGATTCACAGGAACATCCTTCGCTTAAACGGACGGCGGACATATACTTTCTTGTTCATTACGCTGGAATGAGTAGAAAGCGAGCAGCGGAGATGTTTGGGGTGAGTCAAGAAAGGATCAGACAGATCGTAGCTAAAGGTGACATACTCATCGAGCTAAATTCGTTTCAGATATGTCACCCGCGCGGTTCTTGCTTGATAGGAGCCATAAACACATGAGCGTAATTATTAGGTTGTACACAATGCTGACTGCAATATCCCGTTGGATTGAGGCCATGAGAATCTATCTTTTGGTTCGTGCTTACGGGATCAACAATGAGTGCCCGCCTCTGGTCCCGTGGCGCAAGCGGGAAGGTCTGCCCTCACACGATCAGTGGCCGAAAATCAGGCTGAATGGGGAATTGAGAATTGAGCATCCCATTTGGGTTCGAGGGAAAGTGAAGGTCGGTCCAGTACACCCTGTGCCTGCGAAGTTCGATAAGGAGAACTCTTGAGCGCCGACCCCCAACTCTGTCCCGATTGCGAGCAACCAACTACCACCATTCCCTGCCCGTCTTGTGCCGAGTGGCGCAAGCAGAAGTTCGCCAGGATGGACGACGAGTGGCAGGACAAGCTGGCCCGGCGCAAACGGTTCCGTCCACTGAGCGCCATGTCCGGCGCGGACTTCGGCGAAGCGCTCGCGGATATGGTCAAAGCTGTAGAAAGATCGAGGAAGCAATGACACAGGAAATCGAATCCGTAAAGCCAGCCATATCGGTCATTATCGACGACGGCGACTGGATCATCAACTCGACCGGCCCGTATAGCAAGGTCCTGTCCCAGGCTATCCTTCCCCTCGCCGCCAGCGCGCGGAAAGTGATCATCACAGTCGATGGAGAAACAAAGGTGATGAAGCGGAACGGGAACGGCGCGAACGCGATGGCGTCGAGTTCGCAACCCGCAACAAAGGCCGCGAGGGAACACATAGAGGCAACAGCGATTGCCAAAGATTATGCGGGTGAACCTGACATTCAGGAGCAATTCGCAGCCGACTTAGCTGCTGGACGCACAGGCGAGGCAGCCACAGGGGAGTCTCCGACTCCTACACCCGGCCCCAGCGATCCGATCAAGATTCCCGCGACCAGGCGCAAGCCTCAAATCTACCAGGATGCCGCTGCGCCGCCCGCGCCGGAGCTGGCCGAGGCAGAGATGGCCAACCTTCTCACTGAAGCCGCCCAGGCCGAGCAGGCAGCCAGCCAGCTCGCCGAGGACCAGCGGTTCCAGCGTCAGCAGGCGGTGCAGGCCCAGGTAGAACCCTCTGACATCCCAGCCGAGCAGCCAGCCGAATCCTCCGCCCCTCGCACGCGCACCCGCCAGCCGCGCCAGCTTGCCACCTCTGGCCGTCCCTGCGGCCGCTGCGGCGGCGGTGGCCAGATCGCGGGCGAGGCCGGGTTCGCCGGAGCCTGCCCGGTCTGCCAGGGGGAGGGCGTGGTCAAGACCTGGGACCGGAGTCTGAAGGTTAGGTAGGCCAGCAGGTCGGAGTTGTGTTAGTGTAAAGTTGCAAACCAACTGGAGGAAGCAGACGGTGCGCGGATCAATCATAGATCGACTGACCATAGCCGGAGTGCAAGCCAGTCGCATATACAACATGCACGTTGTCGAGTTCTGTCGAGGATACAGATTCGTACGCATTTCTATGTGGCAGGTGGAACGCAATGGGGAACCTTGGGCCATGCGCAAACTCTTCCGCTTCCGCCGATACGCCAAGAGAATGGAGCGGCAAGCATGAGCACCCTCCCCGACTCCGCGCTCCCCCACTGTACCAACCCGCAGCACCCGCGCGGCCTTCCCACTCGTATGACTTACCTTCAGACCGTCTCCCACGCCCACGTCTTCGGCTGTCAGGCCTGCCGCGACGTGAACCACCGGCTGTCCGTCCGCGTCCTGACCGACCAGTTCTACCAGCGCGAGGTCCGGCGTGACCTGGCCGCCCGCAACCAGCTCCTTCGTGGCCCGCAGCGACCTCGCCCCCGCTCCCAGCGCGAACTCGACCTCCTCCGCGAACTCTCCCTCGACGCCGCCCGCCGCCGCGCTGCCGCCAGCCGGTTCGACTGGGACTCCGACCATCGCCGCACTCGCGACGGCAAGTACGAGCTGGTGGCCTACCGCGAACTCGGCTCCGGCGCCGTGCAGATCCAAATGGCCGTGGCGGGCAAGCTCTGCCCCCAGATGGACGACCATCTCGCCTCGCGCGAAGAGTTCCGCACCGAGTCGGCCTACTGGCAGCGGGTGGCGCGAGGGAGTGAACTGATGCTGCACCTGTATGGAGACCCGCGTGCGCCGCTGACACCGGAAGAGTCGGCGCGGCGCGAGCAGGAGACTTACTAACCAACCAACCACCCAGCCAGCCTGACTGGCAGAACCGAAAGGAACCCACCCCATGTCCCGACTCGCAGCCGTTACCACCGGTCAGCCAACGCAAGGGCTTGGAGCAGCGCCCACGCCCCGGCCAGCCACTAAACCAGTAGCCGCGCCTGTCCGCCAATTCGCCTCTCCCCTTGAAGCCCAACGCGCGGAGGCCGCAGCGGCTGGAGTACTGGACGGTGGAGACTTGGCCACCTCCGCCCCCCCTGCCCTCTCCCCCCGCGACCCCTACTCCGCCATCCGCGCCGCTACGACCGCCGCCTGGCTGACCCTCGACGCCAAGGAGATCGAGGTCCGGGCGTACTTCCGCAAGATCGCAGTCCCCTCTGGTCTGGAACTGCTGGCCAAGATGAGGAAGCAATGTGATCTGGCGGCGGAGACACTCCAAGGTCGTATGGACGACAACAACACCGAGCGCTGTACCGGCTGCGGAAAGACACTTGAGGAATCTCGAAAAAGTCAATTCATTATGATGGGTAGTGAGGTAGACCCGGAGACAGGCGTGCCTATGCCTTATCGCTACTGCGGCGTGCAGTGCGTCAGGGAACGCAATCGCGAGAAGATGCTCCCACCCGAAGATCGGAAAAAATTGAGATTTGATGGGCGTGAGCAAGGAGATATTCTGTGATGGCCGATACATCCAACCATCCGGCTCGGCGTTCCGCCCTATCCATTACGGACTTGATGGTAGAGGCAATGTCCGATTTTGGCGAGAAGGATTTCACTCGCTGTGTCGTCATTGCCATGTCTGATGAGGGAGAGCGGCGATACCTGTACTCCAACGCGCGTTCCGAACCGGAGATGTTCGGTATGATTGCCATGGCGAGCGCAGATTGGGCTACGGAAGCTGATGAAGAGGACGGACAATGAGCGATACCACGAAAGTTCCAGTTCGACTGCCTGGGGCTTCTTTTGAGGAAATAGTGGCGGTAGCCGAGGAGCACGTGGGCAACGAATGTAACTGTATTATCTTGATTGCGGACCCCGATGGAACTGAACAGTGGCAGTATTCTAACTCTCCTTCGGATCGGCAAATGACAGATATGCTCAAGCGAGCATTGCGGGGAAATCAAGATGATGTTGATGAGGAGGATGAATGATGGCTAAACTCGGTAAACCGCTTCCTGAATTGCACATCACTGTTGACGAGCTAAGTCAACTTGACGTTGACGACCTCCGCGAGATTCTTGCCGGAATCGATGGGCCTAAGTTCATCACGGCGGACAGCAAACGTGGAACGAAGACTTTGGCTGTGCTGATCTCGCACGAAAAGTGGAAGACCTTGAATCACAATGTGCCTGACTTGCCTGATGTGAATATTTCCACGGCCGAGGGTTTTGCGGTCACGCGAAAGAGGAAGAGGATTTATGCCTAGTCACATCGACCAGATGAAAGCCCGCATCGAGAAGCTATCCCTTGGCCCCAACGAGCTGATCATCGTGCGCGACGAGACCGACATGTCCACCTTCAGCGAAATGACCCAGCAGGGCATCGGCTTCACTCCCTACGCCAACCCTGTCCTACTGGTCCGGGGCGGGCTGGAGAAGGCGAGCAGGCAGGATCTGCTCGAAGCGTTGTCGGTGATCGATCAGCACGCAGCCGAACGCGCCGCTCTGACCGACGCGACGAGCAGGATCATCACGGACCTGTCCGTGCCAGTGCTGAAGAAGGTGCAGTGATGTCCGGTTCTGTGCCTTTACCCACCGATCGCCTCTACGCCACGATTTGTGAACTCTGGCCGCAATATGCCGCACAGCCCAAGTCCGATGTGACTCGCGAGTTTCTTCGTCGTTATCCTCCGACGACGACCAGTTATCGCGAGGTGCTGTTGCGCCTGCGTGGGGTACCGGACCCACTGCAACTATTCGACTCGTCTAAGTAGGAGCCTACCCATCCCCCTCGATCTCAATCACGTAGAGCGGCTATTCACGCGGCTGAACATTCGTGATCGCGATGAGGGAACCTTCCTGCCGTTCATACTCAGGCAGCAGCAGCGCGAAGTATTCTCCCTCGCTCAGGCCCATCTTGCTCGGCGTCGACGCCTGTTCATCATTTTCCTCAAGGCGCGGCGCGTGGGGCTGTCTACTCTCGCCACAGGCCTCGGCCAGGCGCACTGCATCGCCCACCCCGGAGCCCTTGCTCGCTGCATCGCGCAGAACGCCGAGGTTGCCGCAGCCAATTTCGCCATGGCCTGCGGATTCCGCGAGGACTGCAAGGACCTCTACCCAGGCGCTCCCAAACCGACCAAGAAAACTCTGATCTGGCCGCACTCCGATGGGCCGGACTCGCAGTTCACCCATCACACAGCGGCCACGGTACACGGCCAGCGCGGCCTGACCTCCTCGTTCCTCCACCTAACCGAAGCAGCCTTCTACCCATATTCGGGCGCCTTCACCTCGCTGATGAACACACTCAGCAAGGACCCCAACAACATCTGCCTGATCGAGACCACAGCCAACGGCATGGAAGGTCCGGGCGAGGGATATTACCAGGCCTGGGAGGCAGCGATCGCAGGTGACAATGAGTTCCTTGCGATCTTCCTGCCGTGGTGGGACGACCCGGCTTACCAACTCCCTGAAGAGTTCGCCTCCGACGCTCCACGCGATGAGTACGAACGTTACCTGATGAACGACGTCAAGCACTGGAAGACAGGGCGTAAGGTTCGGATCACCAAGTCGCAGATCGCTTGGTTCCGAGAAACCCTCTCGACCAAGTGCGAGGGGATCATCGAGAAGTGGCGTCAGGAGTATCCAGCCACTCCCGAGGAAGCCTTCATCGCGACTGGCAACCCAGCCTTCACGATCGAGGAGATGCAGTTCGCGGAGAATTCATTCGTCAAAATCCCCTGGCGCGGCAACTGCGTCCTGTCCGCCGACAACAAGCACGGTGAGATTCTGAAGTCGATCGAAGGCCCACTCTGCCTGTACGAAACGCCGCAGCCGAAGCACCACTACTTTATCGGGGTGGACTCGGCGCGCGGTGAGGAATCGACCATGACGCCCGGCGACTACGCCGCGCTTGGCTGCGTGAACGCGGAGACCGGCGCGGTGGCTGCGACCTACATGGCCAGGGTCTCGCCGGAGGAACTGTCCGGCATCGCAGCCGCCCTCGGCTACTACTTCAACTCCGCGATGCTCAACGTCGAGCTGAACAACATCGGCTACGTGACCATGCGCGAACTCCGCGACCGGATCTACTACCCGAACCAGTATCTCTGGAAAGGCCGCGACGACAAGATGGACAAGTCGAAGTCCGGCACCGCGTTCGGGTTTGAGACCTCTGACCGCTATCGCCGAATGATGTTCAATCTGTACCGGACGGCGCTCCACCGCAAGGAAGTCGTCCCCAAGGACAAAACCCTCATCGCGCAGATGAAAAAGGCCAAGATGGAAATGGGCTGGCGGTGGAACGTAGCGGTTGGCCACGACGATTTATTGATGGCCATTCTGCTCGCGTGGATCGCCAAAGAGCAGTACCACCCAACCGCCTGTCAGCCCCGCTCCCCCAAGAACGTCCTGATGACCAAGGAGGAGTTGGAGACGGCGGGGTTTCAGCCGACCAGAGGCCAGATGCCGGAATGGCTCAAAGATCCTTCTGTCACTGGCGCGGGGATGCTGCTGACGACTGGGAACGATCACCTGCGGAAGCTGGAATTGTACAGCAAGAGGAAGCAGAAGGCGAACAGGCTGGAGTGGATCTAGGGGGCAAGAGGTGATTCAAGATGATCGAGCAACAGGGCAGCCAGTGGGCACGGCCATTGCAAACAGGAGGAGTATATGACCACTTACAAGGTAAGTAGGCAAGTCACGCAGCAAGTATTGGTTGAAGCAGATTCAGAAAAAGATGCACTGAGAAAGGCAACTTGTATTGCGTCTGTTGGAGGAAGGAGGCCTAATGGGTTCAAAAATCTGGAAGAATGGCAGGAAACAGGCTGGTCTTCCTGGAAGGCAGAAGAAGATCATGGATGGAAGTGGCTGATGAGAAAATTGCGCACGCGCGACAAGTCCAAGCCACCGCACGACTAAATTTGAGAAATTTGGGGGGGGGGTAATTTATGCACTATGATTTCAGCTTGAAAGTTTGCAAACAGAACGGCAAATTTGTGCATGTCATTACCTTCCCAAATGGAGACCAGTTAGTTAGTGATGAATCTTGGCCAGATAAAGATTGTGCTTATGTCGCTATGGACAGGTTCTCCCCAAAGTTTGCAGACATGGTACATAATTTTGCTGTGAGCATAGAGGCGGACTCAGTTGAAGAGGGATGTGCAGAGGAGGAACGAGGTGATACGCGATGATCGAGCAGCAAGCCAACCAACTGGTCCTAACCCTCCCCTCCCCCGAGGCGGCGCAGACGTTCGCGCAGTTCCTGAGAAGTCTCCTCGGCAGCGGAACCTCCGAGCCAGTTTCAGAGTCGTCCCTCGGGGCGGCGGAGGCGCCGAGCCAGCCAGCCAGCCAGCCGTCGCGCTCCCGCCACGCCGTCCTGACCCCCGAACGCCAGGAAGCCCTCTACAATCAGCGAGCGGAGGGCCGGACCTCGCGCCAGCGCCTGCTCCGAGCCCAGACGACCCTGCGCGACGGAGTGCTGCCGTTCTCGCGGCCGGGGGACCAGCCGCAGCCGACGGGACAACCGTCGCCGCGGATCAGGGCAGCACAGGAAGGCGGGTTCGCGGACGGGTCGGGCGAGCAGCCGGAAGCGGCGCGTCGAGCAGGAAGACAGCCAAGTCGGCTGCGGCCAGTCCCAAGCCAGCCTTTCCCAGCGAGATAGCCAAGATGCTCGGCCCGGACCCCGGCGTCCAGGTCGACCCTGCCAACCCCACCCGCCTCGTCCCCACCGAAGCCGCTCGTCAGGATGCCCGCCGACTCTTCCGCGAGATCGGCGAGAGGTTCAACGAGAACCGGCGCGCGAGCAAGACCCGTGCCTACGCCGCCTACCGTCACGACCTGATGGCCAACCTCGACGTCTTAATCATGGGCGGGGCGATCGATCTGAAGGAGGTGACCACTGTGATCACCAACCTCGAACTGCTGACCAAGGAGACCGAGGCCGAGGCGACGGAGACGCCGGCGACGGTGTTGGGGCGGTGGTTGCGAATGGGACCGGAGGAGGTGAGGGGGCTGGAGGAGGCAGGTCAGTCGGAGGCAGAGGTAGTGGACGACATTACCGAATTAGATGAGCCAGACGATTCCTCTGAATCGGTCAGGGAGTCCGAGACCGAGCCTGCCGAGTAACCTGCACACGCCTTCTCCACTCGGCGTTGGATCATTGGCAAGTAATCCCTCTGCAACTCGATCCCAGTCGACTTTTCTTAGTGTTGTGACCCTCTCTCCCCTCCCCACCCCCTCCTGCGCTATCCTCTCCCTAGCCACTTCGCCGTCCCCCGCGGCCCGCTTGGAGGCACCAGCCCGCCATGTCCACCAGCCCGCGACCGAAGTTTTCGACCACGTCCCCAGCGCGATTCTCGCCTGACCTCCCAGCCAACCCGCGCAAGGAATACGACTCCCCCGACGCCCGTCCGCCCGGTCGCTCCGGCGGCGGCCCGGCTGTCAGCACGCCGCACCGTGTCTCCTCGTCCAAGCGCAAGGGGGCAAAGAGGAGCCGCCGCCGTGATTGATTCCTCCGACGATCCCCGCCCGCCTGAAGTCACCATTGAACCAGCCGACAACGGCCACGTAGTCCGCTGGCACCAACGATCATCCAAGAAAGACCAGCCGGGTCGCTCCGTCCGTCGCGTAGCTTCCACCGTCGACGAGGCTCTGGCACATGCCAAGTCCGCGCTGGGCGGCGGCGCAGGCGGCAGCGGCGGATCAACCAAGTCCTCCAAGAAGCACTCTTCCACTCGTTCACTTGGGCGCGTCGCAGACGATGAAGCGGGGGCGGAAGTATCATCCCCCGCCGCCCACCAGCCTGCCTCGCACTCCCTGCACCACTCCTCAGCGCGCCGTGCTACGCGCCGCCGCGCCAGAACCGGAGGCCGGAGATGAAGCAAAGTAAAGAATGTGGTATGAGAGAAGAAGATGAGACTCCAGCCTATGAGGCCAAGTCTCATTCCACTGCCTTCCTGCGCAAGGCTGTGCGCGCGTCGGAGAAGAAGTCAGGCAGGTCAACCGGTCGCCGCCGATCGGGAAAGCGAGGCTGACCCTTGCCCGACCCTGCCTCCTCCCCGCTCTCCGACTACCTGACCGGCCTCAAGTCCAAGGCCAAGGACTTCTACAACCGCGCCAGCCAGCCGGGACTCTCCGGCTTCTTCCCTCGCCGCGACACCTCCTACATGGACGATATGGTTCGCAAAGCCAACGAGTCCGCTCGCGCCGCAGCCGCAGCCGAGGACGCGAAGAAGGCAGCCGCGTCGCGGACAGCCGCGCGCAAGCCTGCTGCCCGGACCGCGTCGCGTCGTACCGCTCCTCGTGCGGCATCGGCGAGGAGGTAGCCCGGTGCCAACCGAGCACTTCAAGTCCGCTGAATCCTACCGCAAGTCGCGAGCCTATACGCACCTCCACGACATTCCGACCCACGCGAAGGAGGTCGTGGTCGCTGGTCACGCGCACAAGGTCGACCACAGCCGCAGCAAGAAGCGAGCTAGGAAAAGGAAGTAATCCACGATGCCTACTCCCTCTGTCCGACCAGCCCTCCCCGCTCGCGCCCCTTACGCCCCCGCCCCTCCGGCACCCCTCGCGCCGCTCTCCCCGACCGGACCGGCATTCGCGTCGACCAACCCCCCGCCGCCGTTGACGGCACAGTCCGGCGCGCCTTGCCGACGCGGCTTCCTGTCCGCCCTGCCTCGCGCCAGCCCGTTCGCCTTGTCGCACGGAGATCTACTCCAAGAGACTGATTAGTGATACGCTGAGAAAGGGAGTACGGCCATCTCGAACCTCGTATTCATCGGCGCGAACAAGAAGTCGGCGAAGCAGGAGTCGATTGATCCCCGAGCGCGTCATATTCAGGAATGGATAGAGGCGTCTGACTCTGCTCGTAATAAATCCCTGGGAGAAAATTTCGCTAAGAGTGCAGAGGATTTGTACAATTTGTCCGATGCGATGACGCCTGGACCGGTCTATAGGCCCTCCTTGAGCATCCCAATGCTTCAAAGAATTATGCTAGAAGAAGCAAATCAAGTGAGTAGCTTAAGTCCGCGTATGTACGTGTTCCCGTCGGCTGGCTCCTCTGACCCTAGCTACGCCGCCGCCAAGCAGGGCGACCCTGCTCTCGCCTCCACCACCGCGCGTGATCTCGCCCGCGAAGTCTCCCTCCAGGCACAGTGGCAGATCAGCAAAATGAACCTGCACCTTCTCATGGCCGGGCTGACCGCGCGTTACTGTGGCGCCGGGTGGATCGTCTCGGGCTTCGACCCGGACCTCTCTCGCGCGCGTGGCGGAATGTGGGCCAGGTCGATCGACCCGCGGCTGGTATTCTTCGACCCTGGCGCGGACTACACCTGGAACCCCAGCTACGCTGGCTGGGGAACCTGGATGAACCTCGAAGACGTGCGGCTGCGCTGGCCGGAGACCTCGCGCGCGATCTCGCCGCGGCACACTTCGGGCGGGTTCCAGCCGTTCTCGGGTGACTCAGGCTACGGGATCTCGCAGCCGGCCGGGCCGATGTCCTCGATGCCCGGACTCGGAGGGCAGAACTCCAAGACGACCCGGTCCGAATGGCGCGTGCTGGTCCGCCACTGCTTCTGCCGCGACTACACCCGCGAAACGGTCGAGCAGGCCGACCAGCCGCCCGCCTCGCTGATCGACCCGGAAGTCCGTCTGAAATACCCCAACGGCCGCTGGCTCGTGGAATGCGAAGGGGTGATCCTACAGGACGGCGACAATCCGTACCCGCCCCGCCGCGACCTTGCCGCACCGCGCTTCCCCCTGTTCCCGAACTACGTGCTGCCTCCCCTGTTCGGACCTTGGGGCATACCTGTAACGCGCATGACCGAGAACCTCCAGCGCCTCGCCCAGCGCTTCTACACCCAGATCTACGAGAACGGCCTGCGCCTGAACAACGGCGTCTGGTTCATCGACGAGAACACCGGGATCGACGTGGATGGGTTCGGCGGGTTGCCCGGCGAGGTCTGCGTGATCAAGCCGAACAGCCGTATCCCCTCCGTCGTGACCCCAAACGCGATGGGGTCGGGCGCGCTGCAAGGCGCGGAGAAGCTGCTCACGTTGCAGAATGACTGCCTCGGGTTCTCGGCCTCCAGACAAGGCGAGCCCGGCGCGGGGAACGTCTCGACCGACCTGTTCGACAGCGCGGTCCTCCAGTCCTCGGGGATGTTGCAACTGGCTGGCCGGTTCCTCTCCGAGACGGCCAGCGCCGTCGGCGAGTTCTTCTTCGACACGATGTGCCGCTACCAGACCAAGACGACCCTGCCCTATCGCGGCCCCGAGGGAATCACGCTCGCGGCATGGAACGGCCAAGTCGACCCCTCCACCTTCGACGTTGCGCTGGACGACGCCTCGGTCCGGCCGCTCTCCGAGGCCGTAGTCCGCAAGATCACGCCTGACCTGATGAAGGCTGGGGTGGTCGGGCCGGAGCGCGGCTTGCGGACCCTCGGCTACCCCGACCCGGAGGGAATCGCGCAGGAGCAGCAGACGAGTCAAGCGCTGGCCGCGCTGGCGAAGGTTCGGTCAGGCAGGAAGTAAGGAGAATGTACGTGATGGCCAAAACCGTGAAGGAACAACCTGTAATGCCACGACCACAAACAGTTCCGCAATGTTCTTGGCCCGGCCACTGGTTAACAATTACGGAATTTTCGAGAATGATGGGAAGAAATCCCAGGACTGTTTATGGTTGGATCGAGGATGATGTTCTAAGCACTTTTGGTATATCTGTTTATGGATTTCGTTCGGGAAGAAAGCACTCGGCTAGATTTTTCATACAAAATCCGTATGTCTAACCGAGTGCTTTATTGATTACTGCCTCGCCGCACCTTGCCTCGTCTGACCACGCCACGCCTCGCCCGATCTTGTCCAAGTTACTGTTTTAATGCTAATGAAAATTGACGTAGATTTGCAAAATTTTCCTTCGCCGTTAAATTAGTGTTGAGGAGGTACCCTTCCCCTTCTCCCTTCCCGGCGCTACCATCTCCTTAATCGCACTCTGCCATGGACCCGGCCTCAGCCGCGTCCCAGCATGTGCAAAGGAGAACCAAATGGCACATCGTCGTGAACGTAAGAAGGGTAGCAAGCGCAAGTAGTTTTTGCGCTGCCTAACCTGCTGCCTAACCGTCGTTCAGCAACTCTCGAAAGGAGACCTGATCCAGATGGCCGGAACCTCCAGCACAACCCGCCGCGTCGTCAAGGACTTTGGCCAACCCCGGAAGTTCCTGCGCGACATGCGTGCCAAGGCCGCGAAGAACTCGCGTAAGAGTTCTCCCCGGACCTAGCTCATCCCGGAGACGGTGCTGCTGGCCTTCGCGCCCCGTCTTCTTAGCAGGAGCGGTAGTCGGACAGGTCAACCCCCTGCCTGACTAGACCGCCCCAACCCGGAGCGAAGGAGGTACGCATGGCTTCTCGTGGAGGAAGACGATCCACCCGGCGTCGGCGCACCGCCGCTCGCAAGTAGGGCAGGACAGGTTGGCTGGTTCGTCAGTCAGCGGCCCGGCCCGGTTCGGCGGCGGGTGGGAGAAGGTGGGGGACCAGACCCCGCCCCTCCGCCGAAAGCGTTGGATGCGCAAGACAGGAAGCGGCAGGCGAGGAGGCGGGACAGGCGGTAACTTCGACCTTCCTCCTCCCTGCCGAATCCCAACCTAACCAAGGGAGACCTCGACCATGGGACCGAAGATCAAGGGAGCAGGAACCTACACCGGCGGAATGAGACATATTCCTCGCATGACCCGGAACGTGAACCGGCGCGTGGGGAAGCGGAAGTAGCCTCGGTAGCCGGCAACCAGCAGTAGCAACCAGCACAACAGACTCGGTAGCGAAGGAGCAGCGCAATGGCAAAGATCAAAGGCGAGATGGGGAATAATTTCAATTCCGAAATCCTGAAGTCCCCCCTGACTGTCGGCAGAACCGGCAACGAGCCCGGCCCCGACGTCAACAACAACCCGGCCGTCGACGTGAAGGACCCGCTCGGCCTGATCCCCGAAGGCGGACCGAAGCCGTACTGGTCGAACAAGTAGGCAGCAACAGGACAGAACTGGTCAGGACAGGTAGACAACTCTCATGGCAACCTCCAATCCCGCTCTCGCGCAGATGATGGCCCGGCAACTGATCGGCAAGCTGGCTGGCGCGGGTGGTGGCCCTGCCGCTGGCGGTCCTCCTGCCGGACCCGGCGGACCTCTCCCTCCTCCGCCCGGAATGCTTGGCGCAGGCGGTCCTCCGATGCCTGGCGCTGGCGGACCCGGAGGCCCCGGCGGCGGCCCTCCCCCTCCCGGCCCCGACTCTCCTCCCACAACCCCCGCCGGCCTTCAACTCTCGCAGCAACTGGCCGAACTCCAGAACGCCGACCCCGACGCGATGGTCAAATCCCTGACCTCGCTCAAGTCCGTCGCCGTGCAACTCTACACCCGCGCCGTGTTCACGATCCCCGGCGTGTCGCGCAACCTTGCCAACGTGGTCAAGTATCTCGACAATTCGATCCAGGAAGCGGAGAAGGCGGCAGCCGCTACCGCCGCAGCCGGACCGATTGCCAACAACGCAGCCATTCCGAACCCGGCAGGCCAGCCAGGCCAGCCAGGCGGCATGGGCGGACAGTGAACCAGTAACCAGCAGTCAGTGAATCAGTAACCCAGAAGAAGGAGACCTACCCCCATGGCTCTAAACGACATCCTGAAGAACTCGAAGTACCCCGACGACATGGTGCTGAACCTGCCGGACGGCAGCACGGTCAACGTGGGCGAGATTCGTGCCCTTCCCGCCGCCGAACGCCAAGCCCTTACCTCGCAAATCGAGCAGCGTCAGAACACTCTCGGCCAGGCCGAACTGGCCTTCGCCGCCAAGTTCCAACAAGCTGTACAGGAAGGCTGGCTCGCGCAGGACGGCAGGGTCGTCCCGCCTCCAGCCCGGCAGCAACAGACGCAGTCGCAGCAACCAAGCACGCCGACCGCCGCCGAACTCCGCGCCGCTGCCCAAGCCGAATTCAACCTCGACGACAACGACCCGCTTCTCGGTCCGGTTGTCAAGGCGATGAAGAAGGAACTAGCCGCTCGCGATACCCGCCTTGCTGAACTCTCGACCAAGATCGACGCCCTGCCCAGCCAGTTCGACTCTTTGAAAACTACTCTGACCGACTCGCTCGGCAAGGTGACCGGCGTCGTGAACACCTCGGTTGGCCGCTACCTGAACGATCAGTATCAGTCGCAGTTCGCCGAGGCTACCAAGTCCCTGCCCAAGGGTGTGACCGTGGACTACGAAACCGCCTACAAGTACGCCTCCGAACACCAGCTCAAGGACAAGGATGGCTTCCTCCAGGTTTCCGAGGCGGTGGACCGGCTGACTTGGCAAGACCGCAAGAAGGCTGAGCTGGCCGCCGAACGCGCCGATCTCGTCGCCAAGACCACCAAGGAACTGGAGGAGACGCGCAAGCTCGCTTCCCTGACCCCGCCCTCCTCGCGCAACCCTCTCCACTCCTCAGCCAAGGTCGCCGACGGCCAGTTCGACCCGTTCAACGAGCGGACCGACGCCAAGGGCAACAAGGTCAAAGTCGTCAAGTCGTTCGAGGAAGCAATGTCTGCGGCGATGTCGGACGAGGACGTACTGAAGTCTGCCATGCAGACGGCGACCTTCGGCACGGTGCAGTAGCCGTGCAGTAACCGGGCCAGGCAGTTCGCCCGGCCCGCGCAAGTTTTCCTGGGACCCGGCCCTCCCCCGCGCCGCCTCCTCCGACCTTAACCGCACCCTAACCCGTCCGGCGCTCGGTGACCTCCCCCTTCCACCTCCTCGCCTGGACCAGGAGCAGCCATCATGGCCAATAGCGTGGTTGGACTGGGACTAGCATCGCCGCCGGTACAGCTCTCGAACACCGTTAACGCGATCTCCCAGAAGTTTATCGTCCCGGTTCTCGGCGACAACGTTTTCAAGCCCTCGCCTGTATTCTGGGCGCTGACTCGCGAGGGGAAACGCTTCGGCGCGGGCGAACTGATCTTCCCTGAGATCTACCAGGAGGAACTGCCCGGTGGCGCCTACTACGGCGACCAGCTTCTAGACACCTCGGTTGTTGACTCGGTGCAGCCGGCGAACCAGCAATGGAAGCCGTACCGTCAGCCCGTAGTCATCCCGATCACCGACATCATCCTGAACCGCGGCGGGTCGAACAACCTGGATATTATCCGGGCGAAGTTCCAGACTGCTTCAGGCTCGTTCCTCCAGAAACTCTCGCGCGCCTTGTGGCACAGTTCGCCGCAGAACACCTCTCTGGACGTCGACGATCTGAACTCGTGGGTAGTCTCGACCACCAACACCATCGCCGGGATCAACCGCGCTTCCTCGGCGAATGCGTGGTGGCTGCCTGCAACCGCTGCTTCAGGTGGTTCCACCGCCCTCTCCTCGACCACGGCCGAGCCCGCCTACCAGTCCGTCACCTGGGGCTACGACGAGCCAGACCTGTTCGTGATGAACCGTACCTCCTACGCCGCGTTCAAGAACCAGTTCGTCGCCAACATCCGCTTCGGGCAGGGGATGCAGGACGACGAAGCCTTGCAGGTCGGCTTCCGCAACCACTTCCTGTTCAATAACGCGGTGACCGTGGCCGACTACTTCTCGACCGCCAACCAGGCCCTCCTCCTCAACTCGAAGTACATCTTCCCCGTGTTCCACGAGGCGGACTACTTCAACGTTGACCCGTTCCTCAAGCCAAGCAACCAGCGCGTTCTGGTCTCGTGCATGTACCTGACCTGGAACTTGTCGTGCATCTCGCCGCGCATGAACGTGGCGATCACCTCGATCACCTAACCCGAGCCGGAGGGGGAGGCAGACTAGGCTCGGCCTAGATTCAACCTTCCCCCTCCTCCCCCAAGGAGATTCCTCATGCCCTTACCGTTCCAGAATCCAGTCTCCCAATGTATGCCGGGATTCGGCTCGCCGAGTTACTATGGGTCAGCCAGTTCCGGCACCTCGAACACCTCCGCCGTCACGATCATCATCGGTAACACCGCGACCACGCCCGTAACCGGCGGCACCGGGTTCAACCTCTCTGGCGGCCCGACTCCGACCTCTGGCAAGTGGCACCTCCGGCTGGTCGGCGCAACCTCGACCTCGGTGCTCTCGCTCGCCGTGCAGGTCACTGACGGCAACACCTTGTGGACCGTCGCCACGATCCCGGTCGCCGCAGCCGGCGGCAACGTCGACTACACTGGCGAGTTCAAGACCGACGTGGCGATCACGCAGGTTTGGTTCGTCGTTGGGCTGAGCACGGGGACCTCGACCTTGGTGCCGATCGACGCTGAAGTCTCGCTCGTGTGAGCTAGGTCCTTCGCTGCTGCCGTTCGCCGCTGCTTGCTCCATCAACGGCGGTCACTCTACCTGACCGGGAGTGACCGCCATTTTTATTAGGAGGGTCGAATGAGTCAGTGGTCACTGGTCGGCGATGCTTTGATGGCCCTGCGCGAGCAAAGCGCAGACCCGCCCTCCTCGCTCCCTCCGCCCGCCTCCGTCGGTGCCGTCGCTGCCCCTCCCGGCTCCCTCCCGATCTGGTTCACCGTCTCGCAACTCACCCCTTGGGGCGAATCTGCCGACTCGACCGAAATCGCCCTGACCAACGGCGCAATCGGCTCGTCCTTCACGCTGACCGGGACCTGCTCGTTTGCTGCGACCTCGCTCCGTGTCTACTTTACCCTCGCGGGCAGCAACCTCGAAGACCGCTATTCCTCGTACACGATCCCGGCTGGCGGACAGGGCGTGTTCTCGCTCCAGTTCAACCTGTCCGGGACGGCGGCAGGCCAAGGCACGATCACTCCAGGGTTCCCGCCGTCGCGCTCGTCGGCCTGGCTGCCGGATACGGACGGGACGGCGCTGTCGGCGGCGGCGTTGTACAGGTGGATCAACGAGGGGCTGGACGTACTGACTGGTCTGACTGAAGGCATCCGCGACATCACAGGCATCCCCTCCACCTCCGGCCAGGCCCAGTACCAACTGATCTCTAACTGGCGCAAGATCGACAACCAATTCTACGACGGCTGGCCGATGACGTCAGGCAACAAGTCCGACATCTTCCGCCACTCGAACGTCGTAGGGATCAGCGGAACGGGTGTGCTGAACCAGGATTCTGTCATCCAGCAGGTCGAGTTCTATCCACAATCCAGCCGAACCTCCGGCGCGGGTACTGTTTTTGCTCTCTCTGGACTCCTTCCCGCGACCGCGACCTCAATTCCCTATGTACTCGGCGCGACCGGCTGGCAGCTTGGATTCGGATTGGCCTTGCTTGGCCCTTATCCCGCCGACCCTTCCGCGTGCGAACTGGTCTACTACTCAGGCAACTCAGGCAGTGGACCTAACCAGCTAACTGGAGTCACCCGCGGCATGGGAGGAACCTTTGCGCAGGCATGGCCCAACGGCACTCCCCTGCTCGAATGCAACCTATACTTGACTGGCTTGCGCTATCCGACGCACTACACGCGGGGGCAGGCGGGGCAGCAGCTTGGGTTGCCGCCTGCTTGGATCGACGCCTTGAAGGATTACCTCTCGTCGCGGTTCAAGGGAGCTGAGCAAGATGTCGAGGGTCAGGCCGCGCTGCTCAAATCCGTCGAGCAGAAGGCTTTGGCGATCAAGGGCAACCGGCAGGTGATGACACGGCAGCGGGTGCAGGCTGGCGGGGCTGGGGGACCGGAGGTGTGCTCGGGACTTGGAGGATTTTTCGGGGGCGTGATTTTGCCGTAAATATCTGATTCTAAATGTCTTATTTGAGGTTACAATGCGTAGGATTCGGTGTATAATGAGGGCAAGCTTAACACGCTTAGGAGGCGTGCCAATGAACCTGCTTGAACAGGAAACCTGCCCCCAAGTCGATGATATTCGACTTATCCCGCTAACCCAAGGACAATTTGCACTGATTAGCGCCCATCGTTACGAATGGGCCATGCAGTATAAGTGGCACGCGCAGTGGAATCCTTGTACTCATTCTTTCTATGCGTATCGTTCGGAATACTTGGGTAAGGTTAATGGAAAGTACAAGTCATTGGCTGTGTCCATGGCTAGAGAAGTTATTGGCTTAGATGCCACCGATCCGCGTCAAGCTGATCACATCAACCACAACACTTTGGATAACACCGATAATAACTTGCGTGCGTGTACGCGCGTGCAGAGTATGCACAATCAGAGAGCCAAGTGTAATGGAAAATCCAAGTATAAAGGAGTGTTTTGGCAGAAATGGAGAAAGTCGGAAACGAGTGGTAGATGGTGCTCGACCATTACTGTAGACCGGAAGAGGAAATTTCTTGGCTACTTTCTAACAGAACTAGAAGCCTATGCAGCATACTGTACAGCAGCCAAAGAACTGCATGGTGAGTTCGCTTGTCTGGAGGGTGTGTGCCTGCCCGGATCATAAGTCAAAAAAAGTTTTCAAAATTGGTTAGTTCCACCGGAGTCCTCTCCCAACCCCCCGGAGCCCTCTCCCGCATGAGTAATCTGCTGATGACTCAGCGTGGCTCGCTCCAAACCGCCGACGGCTCGGCCCCCATCGCTAACTCCCTCACTCTCCCCGGCCCCGCGCTCTCGATCTCGGCCTTCTCCAAAGCCAACCCCACGCTTGGCATCGGCCAGTACCCACCCGTGCTGACCTTTATCGACCAACTCCCCTCCCCGGTCCTCTCCGGCGTGGTCGGCACGACGATCCTCACGGCTACTGGAGGCAGCAACCCCAACCCAGACGGGTTCTACTACACCTTCGCCATAGTCGCGCTGGACCCTACCTCAGGCGGCACGACCTCTATCCTGTCTCCCGGCGCGGCGGCCGAGCAGTTCGTCCCGAGCGCGTTCAACACGGTAACCTTGAACTGGACCAATCTCGCCGGGAATGGCGGCTATCAAATCTGGTTCCTCGGGCTTAGCGTGCTGCCGATCAGCCTCGTAGCGGGGTTTTACGGCAACCTGCTCGGCACGGTCGCAGCCAACGTGACCACCTTCACGACCCCCTCTGGCTTGCTTCCCAACCCCAACACCGTCGCGCCGTGGCAGAACTCAACCCAGTACCTCTCCCTGATCGACCTTTACTACGAGATCGCGTTCGGATATAACCTGGTCCACCCAGGCAACTCCCTCTCTACGGCCAACCACAATGTTTTCCCGGCGCTTGCTCCCCTGCCCGCGCCGCTGCCGATCGGCGACCCGCAGTTCAACCCGGCGGCACTCTACCCCGGCTACTCGCCGTACGGCGGGCTGGTCGGCATCGCCTGCCCGATCCCGACCCAGATCCAGTTCGCCGGGCAGACCATCGTTATCCTAGGCAACGGCCTGCCACCCGTGGCCTACGATCCTTCCTCTGGCGTACCTCCCTCCGCGCCTGTCCCGCTCGCCAACACCTTCACCGCCGCCTATCCGACCTGGCAGGCGGCCGTCGCCTGGCTGACCGGCTCGACTGTGACTGATGGCGCCGGGACCTATTTCGTTGCGACCCAGGGAGGAGTATCGCAGACCCCAGGACCCCCTGCCTGGCAAACCACTCTCGGCGACCAGACTGTCGACGGCACCGTAGTCTGGACATCGCAAGGTCCGATAGTAGCCACGACTGCGCCACACGGAGCCGCGCACGCTGTCTCCTACGCCGGTTCGCTATGGCTTGCCAACACCTACCCGACTACCACCTCCGATGGCATAGACGGACCTACCTGCCTGAAAATGTCGGACTCGAACAACCCTAACTCGTGGAATCCGCTGAACACTGCTTTCATTGGACGAGACGACGGGACGCAGATCACCGGCCTGCAACCGTTTACGATCGCCGCCCTCGGAATCTCCCCCACCGGCTCCCTCTGCGTTTTCAAGGAGTACACCACCTACCAGGTGATCGGAGTGTTCGGCTCGACCTCATTCGAGATTCAACCGGCGCAGACCAATCTTGGCTGTCTGGCTGCCCGGTCGATCCAGTTCCTGCCCGGCTTCGGAGTCTGCCGCTGGACCCACCTTGGGTTTGCCGTGTTCGATGGGATCAACGACCGGCTGATCTCGGAGGATATTCGACCGTACCTGTTCGGCGGGGTGGACTCGGAGTCGGACCTGACTCCAGTCGATCAGACTTTTGTCTATCGGTCGGTATCGGCACAGACTACCACGCCGCCGATGTACCTCTGTGCGATGCCACTGGCCGGAGCCGCCGGCCAGCTCACCCGCCTGTTCTGCTACGACATGGTGATGAAGGCATGGGCTGTGCTGGACCTGCCGTGGGCGATTGACTCGCTGGCTGCGCTGTCTGTCGGCGAGGGTTCGCCGCTGGTCCTTGCCGGAAAATCCGATGGCACGGTCCAGCGCTTGCAAGCCGGAGATCGAAACTGGGATCAAGGTGCCGAGGACCAGTCTACGGTCCAGTGGTCCTTCCGCACCCCGGACGTGTTCGGCGAGGGCCAGACTCAGAGGATATTCTACGAGCAGGCCACGATCACCGGGTACGGATCGGTAGCGATGGTCAACTCGATCATCGCCGCGCTCTGGCTCGACGGGACTAACCTTGGCTCGTGCGCGATAGACGTCGTCCCGCAAGGGGATTCGATGTTCGTCGCGAGGGTCAATATCATGAGGTCCGGGCAGCGGGCGCACTTGGACATCTCGGGGAATAACGGTGGCGCGGCCGGAGTGATCGACTCGATCGATTGGAGTGTCGTGCCGAAGTCGGCGCAGGCGAGGAGGATCATTTCGTGAAAAAAGACACCGTGCGCAAAACGGGGAACATACGCAAACGCACTTCCGCCGTGGAGATATTTCCATATCATGCAATGGGGTACACCGGAGAAGGTAGCGACAATGTCATTACCTTCATATTCGACAACCGTCTGATAGTGTGGATCAGCCTCGGCAACCGTTGGCGACTACGCCGCCCGTTGGTGTCGTGTCAAGACATGGACACTGGCGAAAGCGTCATTCAAAGTCAGCGCATGACTGAAACCAAGTTGGCGCTTACACTAGCCAACCTCGCTTGCCGGAAAAATCCATGGCCTGGCCCATGGGCCGTCTCACCGAAGAGCGCTTTGGCCCGGAGGATCATCTCGTGAGCCAAAATGAAAAACCCGCCGATTTGAGCGTCACCTGTTTCCAGGGATAGGCTTGGCGGGTGTGTCGCTTATGATTATACTTGTATTCCTGCCACACCTTGAAACTTTCTTAGCAGGTTCTTCAATTTTATCGACTGTCGCGCCGAACTGGACGTAATACCGGAAAGGAGCTATGTGGTAAGCACAAGCATAGACTTGCCGCTTGGACACTGAAGCGGTGTAAACAAATTGGGCTTTGTGAGGACAAGTTTCTACATTGCAGTTCATATTTCCTTAGCTTTTGTTTTTAAGTATTCGTCCGTTTCCAAGAGGTACGCATAACTACAGGGTGTTGCGTCAATAATCGGCCCTGTGCTGCGAGTTGACTCCGAACTTCCTGCCGGTAGTCGGGATCGGTCTTTACCTGAACGCTCTGTACACGGTTTTTGTCCCAGCATGCTTGGCAGCCAAACACGCGGGCATGATCCTTATGCGCTAGGAAAAGCATCCTTTTGGATGCGCCCGCCGGGTGTTCTGGATTTTTGCAGTCAGGAGAGTCCGCGTATGCCGCAGCACAGGCCGATGTCGTTGCTGCGCTTACCGCGACCGCCGCAGCTAGAAACTGAATGAATTGGCGTCTGTTCATTTGAGTCCTTCCTCTTAATATGCTCCGCCGGGGAGTTCTTGCTGCTCGTCTTCGCTAGGCCAAGCGGGCGTGTGTCCGATCGCCTCCGGTTTCACATAGGCCGTCTTAGGAGGGACGTAGGCGGGCTCAACGACAAACTCAATCATCGGGCCTATCTTGAACCATTTTCCGCGATTAGGACAGTCTGCCTTACCCTCGATGTTCTGTGGCCGATGATAGACAGCATCGTGCGCGGAACTCCAGTAGAACAGTTCTTTGCAGTAATGGCACAGCCCTGCGGGGCACAGACCGGGGAGAGTTCCGTTGTCGTTGCACAAATAAACAACCTGCATGTCGGTACGATTGTCATTCGGCATCTTCAACCTCTCCCAGCAACGAAAACGACATATCGATACCTTCATCTTCCTTCATGTCCATCATCGCGTCATTCAGCTCCGTTGCCGTGTCGGTTCGATCCTCTTTTGGGTATTCTCCAGGCATAGCCAGTTTCGCGCTGATTGGCACTGGAGGCATGAGTCTACCGTTTGATTGACCGATAAGAAGGTCTGCCCCCTTGGCAATCAGTTCACGATCCTCGGGAGTGAAGCGCAAGCGAACAAGTGTACCAACGCTCCCATCATCGAAGCCCACTCGTGTGAGGAGGAATAAAGGATCTTTTGGATCTTTATCCGCATACATCTGCTCATCAGGTTTTTCAGTAGCAGTTAGAACGGGGCTAACTGAGTTCATTAAGTTCTCCTTCTTTATGGCCCGGCATCAATTTACCGGACCCACTTCGGCGCGCCATGGGAGTACCTGGCTTTTTGCCGTCGGCTCCGCAGTCCGGGCAGATTCCAAATTTCAGTTTCTCTTGACCCCCCGATTCTACTCGCAAAGACATGACCGGATCTGCCGCGTTCAGGCATCCATGTGGGGCTCGGAGTTCCATCCAACTCAGAGCTGAGCGCAGCAGTACAGACTTGTGTACCCAATTCTCGCCATAACGCTCTTTCAGCCAAAGCAAAAGTTCTTCCGTGGCGGGGTCGTCGATCTGAGCCTGAAAATGAATTGTCATACGTTGGCTTCACCTTTCGGTTTTCTAACCATGATTATTTCCAGGCCTGTTTCTAGCGTCGGTCGCAATACGTTAGAGCCAACGCGCGTAACCGGAATCACTATATACTCCTGATCTCCGGCGAAGAACACCTTAGCTTTGTGCGGGTCTAGTTCCAATCTCTCATCCTTAAACAGCACGACCATTCGCAGCCAGTTGTGGACCGTTCTCTGCCTCATCTTGGCCGCTGCGCGGATCGTTGCCGCCTCTTCTTCAGAGCATTTGATGTAGAATGTAGTCGTCTTTGGCATTGCCTTATTCAAGCAGAGTTCGCGCTCCGTGTCAAGACTTTTTTAGGTTGATTGTGTACTTTCTTGTGCCAGAAAGACTCTGTGACTCAGGCTATCCAAGTTCGCAACCTTCGTGAGGGAGAAGCTGACACCCTCCCCCCTACCCTGCTCAACCATGGTATGCCTTACCTCGACCCGCAGTGGTGCTGGGTGGTAGAGTCTGCGCCGCCGGACGACCCTCCGGACGACCCGTCGCCGATCTCGATCCTGACCGCGCCACACACGCCGCCGCCCGCACCGCCACCTGCCTCCTTCGCTCTCGTCGTCTGTTCCTTCGCGCATGGCTGGATAGTGTTGTGGCGAATTCTCTCCCTCTCTCCGCTTCCACCCGAAATCCCGCTAAACTGGATCATGGAGGCGCTGCCGCAAGTCTTCGCCGAGGCCGCCTCCCGAGGCTGCGTTGGATTCCTGACCCTGCTCGCGGATAACCGTCCCGAGGAGGTTCAGTTGGCGAGGATCGTGGCTGCGCTCCCCAGCGCGACTCTGCTGCCTTTCGCCGGGTCGATGGGAGTAGGCAGGCTGGACGGACTGACTGGAGAAGATCAATGATCGCCGCGGAATCAGCCATCTCGGTCACTATCCTTCCTGTCTCTGTCGCAGCTATTTTCGATGCCCCAAATTCTGCCGACCTGTTTCGTGCCAACGCCGAGGAATGCCTTGTCCCCGACGCCGACCCCCAGCGCGCGATCTACGAAGCAATGGAACAGACCGGTGTGATCCAATGCTTTGCCGCCTACCTGAACGACAGCCTGATTGGGTTCGCCGCACTCCTTCTCACACCCATGCTTGACCATCCAGGCAAGTGTCTTGCTACGATCAAAAACATCTTCGTCGATCCTGCCTATCGCTCGACCGGAGCAGGCGACCTGCTCCTCGATGCAGCCGATCGGTTCACTGAGGATTATGGCTGTATCGGCATTACTGGCGTGGCCATCATCGGCAGCAGGTTGGAGAAGGTTTTGTCTCGTCGCGCAGGATACCGGCAGACACATTCCGTGTTTACGCGGAGGTTGCCATGAGCAACGCACTGGCCGTACCTCTCCCGATCACCGCTGCCCTCGTGCCTCCTACTCCGGCCATGCTCGACAAGCTGGCCGAGGCTCAGTCCATCCTGTTCGCCCAGACTCAAGTCCCCATCGCCACCGAGCACCTCTTGCACGGCGGCCTCTATGCGCGGACGATCCGGCTGATTCCCGGCATGTGGATGATGGGCTCGCTGATCCGGCTCGCGACCGTGCTGATTGTTCACGGCGACTGTGCCGTGGTCGTCGGCGACGAACTCGTTGAACTCTCAGGCTACAACGTTATCCCTGGCTGCGCAGGCCGCAAACAACTGTTCCTGACCCGAAGCCCTGTCGAGATGACCATGATCTTCCCAACCGCAGTCCAGTCCGTCGTCGAGGCAGAGGATATGGTATTCGCCGAGACTGACTGCTTGGCCTCGCGCAGGGATGGCGGCCGGGACACCGTTACAATCACCGGGCAGTAGGCTCAGAGAAAGGCGAGGATCAACCCGATGGCCGGAACCACCACAATCGCATTGGCAATCGCCGGAATCGCTGCCGGGTTGACCGGAGCCGGGGTCACTGCCTACGAGGGAGTCGCGAACCGGGACGCGCAATCCGACGCACAGAAAGCCAGCCAGCAAGCTCTACTCCAGCAGCAGCAGCAGGCAGCCAACCAGGCCGATCTGACCAAGCAGCAGGCGGTCCTCGGCGCGCAGGGACAAGCTCAGGCTCAGACCGGCGGCTCGCTGACCGATCCAGGCACTGCATCGCTGACTGACCTGCTGGCCGGGTATCCGGGCTACCAAGGGGGCTCGGCAGGATCAACCGGAGGAAGCGGCACCAGCACTGGCACTGGTATCGGCGCGAGCGGCGTTTCAGGCGGGGCTGCGGCTCCGGGTGGCGGCGGCACCGGAGCTACCGGCGCGGTCGGCGGCACCGGCTCTCCTGACATCTCCGCGATCCTGCAGATGCTCCGAGGCGGCGCCAGCGGAGGCCAATTCGGCGTAGGCGGCGGCTCCGGCTCTTCTATCACCGGAGGCAACTGGCCAGGCCAGTCTCCGGCCCAGCCACAGTCCCAGTTCGAGTTGTCCAACCCAGTCGTTTAACCTCAGAAGGAGGTCCGAGTCTGATGGACGGAATCACCCAGGCACTCCAGGCGATCCAGCCGGCGCTCAAGGTCGGCGGAGAGGTTGCAGGCGTCGGCTCCACGGCCTACAACATGTACAACCAGTACCAGAACCAGCAGTACCAGAACAAGCTCCGCTCGTTCGCGCAGGACCCGGCGAAGATGAACCAGTACGCCGCCCAGTTCACGCAGCCGCTGAACGCCGGCCTGCAAACCGGCGTGGCCAACGCGGCTCAGGCCGACCTTGCGACCCGAGGCCTGACCGACTCTCCCGAGATCTCTCAGCAGGTCTACGCGCAGGCGATCGCGCCTTACATCCAGCAGAACCAGCAGCAGGGTTACCAGAACGCGATTCAGGCCCTCGGCCTCGGCGGCGGAGCGGTCAACCCGAACAACTCATCCGCCAACACGATTTCGGCGCTGGCGAAGATGTTCGCAGGTCAGACTGCTCCAGCCGATCTTTCCGGCGCTTCAGCGCTCACCCGGATACAGCAACTCGCCGCTTCCGGGGCAGCACCTCAAACCACACCCTACGATATGGGTGATATGTCCATCCCCTATCAACCGATGCAGCAATTCGACGCTCCTGCACAGGATTTATCGAGCTATACCCCCACCACGCTTGAAGCTGGAGCAGGCTGGCCCGATTACACGGCAGGGTTGAATTATGCCAGTACAGGTGTCCCTAGTTTCTAAGCAAGGCCACAAGGAGGACTAATTCGATGGGATTCTGGAACGCACTCTCGGTCCTCGCACCTGTAGCCCCGGCCATGTCCGACGCTCGCGACCTGCGCGCCGACCGGGCCAAGCAGACGCAGGAACTGGAGTTGCAGAAGGCGCAGACCGTGACGCAGCAACTGGCCGCCGAGGGAGCGCGCCAGCAGAACGCGCTCGCGGCCCGCGACGCCGAGGAGCGGGAGACGGTCAGGCAGCAACTGGGCATTCCGCTGCGCAAGTACAAGGGAGACGATGGCGCGGATTATACCGTCTACTTTACGCCAACTGGATATAAGACCGTCGCCGACGCGCCGTCGAACGAGGCCCGGTTCCAGAACTATCTCCAGTCGGTCAAGCGGATGGGAGTCAACCTGACTCCGGAGCAAGAGGCTGCCATAGCACCAGAGTTCTACGGCGCCAAAGCGCTACCCGCCGCCAAGTTCACTCCCCTGCCCGGCGCTGCTGGCCAGCCGCAACTCGGACCGGACGGCAAGTCCTATGTTGCTTATGGCCGGGACGAAACCGGAAACATCGTGTCGAAGCCGGTAGGCGCGGATTACAAGCCGCCCGCGCCCAAGCCTACCTCCCCCTCCGCACAGTACGCCAACCTGCTCGCCAAGCAGATTCTCGCCAACAAGAAACAAGGCCCGCCGCTGACCAATGAGGAAGCGGCGCAGTTGCAGGGCGCACAGGGAGCGCTCACCCTCCCTGGCATCGCTCGCATGAAGGCGATGGCCGAGTTCGCAGCGCAGTACCATCTCCAGGTCGTCACTGGAGACGACGGACAGGACATCCTGATCCCGGTCGCGCAGGCTGTGGCAGCAGCCAACCAGGGTACCCCCTACGGCGGCCCAGGCATCGGCTCAGCTACTAGCATGGACAAGAAGAACCAGCAGCTCGCGCAGTCGGCGATCCAGCAGGTTGACCGGATGGAGCGTATCCTCACGGCTGACCCCCATCTCACAGGACCAGGGTCAGGCCAATTGACCAAGCTTCAGATGTGGCTCGGCACCCAAGACCCTGACGCGCAGCAATTCCTCATCTCCTCGTTGCTCGGGTCTGAGCACGGGGTTGCAGTATTCGGCGGCAGGAACGTTCACACGATCAACGACTTGAACAACGCACTTGGTGAGATGAAGACCAATCCTGCCGCGCTGGTTGGAGCCTTGGAAGTCGTGAGAGAGACGATGCAGCCCTGGCTGTTGGCTAATAACCGGCTGAAGAACCCGAGAGCGCCCGAAGGCGGCAAAGAAATCCACTACAAGATCGTTAACGGTCAACTGGTTCCGCAGGCGGCGCAATAATGGCAGGCGAAGTTCGTGTCCAGGACGAGCAAGGCAACACTCACGTCTTCCCCGACGGGTCGACGCCGGAGATGATCGCGAAGGCGATGGGGGTTAAGCCACCTGCTCCGGCGGCTCCGCCTATTGGTCCTGTTACCGTTCCTCCCGCCGCTCCTCTTCCCTCGCAAGAGGGCTTCTGGGCATCCGCTGCCACGCCTTTCATCGATACAGCCAAGTCTATGGTTCCGCATAGTTGGAAAGAGCTGGCTGAAAGAACTATTCCTGGTTCGGCGCAATACGAAGCGATCAAGAATATGCTTGTTATGCCGGCAGTTGACCAAGGAAAGCAGGCGGTTAGCGAGTTCAGCCAGGCTAATGCAGCGACTCCCTGGTATTCAATGCACCCATCCCCGGCTGCCGTATCTCATCGCGAGTTGGCGCTTGGCCACGGACTCGCCGCGGCCATTCCGATGCTTGGACCGTGGGCTGCGAGCGTGGGAGAGAAAGAAGGCGAGCAACTCGGGACAGAAAACTACAAAGGAGCGGCTGGCACAGCGGTGGGAAACGCGGCGTTGGCTCTAGCACCCAAAGCCGCTGGAAAGGCACTCGCTGTTGCTCCTGAAGCCGCGCAGGGTATTGTCCGCCGTCTCGCAGGCTCCGGTCCTGGCGTAGCTCGCAATCTCGTCCGCGAGGTCGCTGAAGACAATCGCAAGATTGGCCTGCACAATGCTGATCGCATGGCGGACGCACGCGCTAATTGGCAAGAGGCCCAAGCTAAGTCTGTTGCTGATTACAAAGACAAATTGTTAAAGATAAGTCAACAATATCCAGTCAAGGACTCTCCCAAGGCGTTGGAGGCTCATCGTGTTGCTAGGGCTGAGGCTGAGCAGGCCAACGCCGCCGCGCTGCGCGAATACAACCAGAAGATCGGCGAGGCAGTCAAGCATAACCGCGAGATTACTGCGGACGAGCGCGCCAAATCCGACCAGGCTGCACGTCTCCAAGTTGGCGGGTCACAACTGATCTATGGCCTGCGCCAGCTCGACAAGACTCTCCGTGCGAAGGCTAACGATCTCTATGGAGCCGTTCGTGAGAAGATGGCAGGGGCATCTCTCCCCTCAGATACCTTGGCTGATGGAGTCAAGGCTGCGCAAACTGAATGGATACGTGGGTCGCCCGCAAAAGTAGCAGAGTTTAACGCGATGATGTCCCCCGGCCAGCCCGGTCCCGAGCTTGTGCTCGCGGATCAGACAGCGCAGAACATGGGTTACAAAGACTTTCGCACGGCGATCTCTAACCCCGCTATCCGTTCGACTCTTTCACGGGCTCTTCCGCCTGATGTGTGGGATGCGGCGATTGGCCAGGGGACCCGCCCGATCTCTTGGAATGACCTTCAGGGATTTTATGAGGAGACAGGGGCTAAAATCGCCGACGGCCCACAGCCCGGCAAGGGAGATATTTACAAGGCGATCCAGCAAGTTCATCAATTTGTCGGCGATCAGATGCAGCAATTGGCCGACGCACAAGGAGTTGGCCCGCAGCATCGCGCCGCACGCGCATTTTATCGCGACTACATGAACACCTTTCATGAGCCCACAGGTCCGTCTTCCTCGGGATCTCCCGTCGCTCAGGCTCTACTTGCCAAAGATCCTCTGGTCGCCGCAAACAAATTCACAGGACCCTCCGCTGATCGCGGTGTGGCTGACCTCGGTAAGTACAGCCCCAGCCTCGCTAACTTGGCGCAAGACCTTCAGCGCACGGCAGAGGCTAAGGTCGAAGTCCCGTCCGGCGGCAGGAAGTCTGTTGCTGCTGATGTTCCGCCCCCGAAGATCAAGCCTGTCCCGGCCAAGCCTAATCTTCCGCTGCCTCCTGCACTACCAGGGCCTCCAGCAGATATTCCATTCCGCCAGCCCAAGCTTTCTCCCACGCGCACGATCTCGGCCGACGATCTCCAGCGCGCGAACGAAGCCTCCGTCCAGCACCGCGGATCGTCGGCGGTGGGCAGTTTGATCAGACTGTCCGTAGTATGGCCTGCGTTCCACTTGCTGAGCGACCTGATGCGCGGGCGGGAGGTCTCCCCTGGCGGTCTGGCTGCCATCCCTGCCGCCGGAGCCACCGGCATGGCTATCGAGGAAGTTTTGGCTCATCCAGGTGTAAAGGAATTCCTGACCCGTCCCAGCCGAGCGCAGATTGCGCAGATCCCTCTCGACCTGCGTGGAGACATGCCGAACATCGTTCAGGCGGCCCGCTCGCGTGGCGTGCCTGTTAGCCCTTTGCTTGCAGCCTACGCCGCTACGATCCAGCGAAACCAAGGCCAGCAGTTCAACCAGCCGCAGCCACTACAGCAACCCCCCACACAAGGAGCCCAGCAGTGAGAATCAGTCATCCCCTCCCAATCTCGATCTCGATCATCCTCGCCCTTGCTCTATGTTGCTTCCTGCCTGACTCTCTCTCGGCCCAGATCCCCGCGGGTTTTGTTCAAACTACCGCCACGGTCCCTTCTCTCGCTGGCGGGTCGTTCGGAGCCTCGTGGACCAATCTGTCTTCGTCATCGCAGCTTAGTCTGCTTGGCGGGGTCAGTACATTCCAGACCACAGTCAGCGGCACACTCGACGCTAACGGGAAATTTTCGGTTCTGCTGGCTGACCCGGGACAAGTGATCCCTCAGCCCGACACCTGGTCCTTCACATTTACTTATTCCTGCCCTGCGGGAAGTCCCGATAGTGGATTCGCGATACAACTCCCGATGGCCGTGCTGGCCGGCTTCGGTGGTGGAACCGTAGATATATCCAGTCAAGTCACAGCCGCCCTACCCACCAACCCATGCAACGGCACGGTAAGCGCTTTGTATCTCAAGCTCACCGGCGGCACGCTGACCGGGCCGCTGATGGCACCGCAGATCAACTATGTCGTGATTGCCAACATATACTCCTCTGTCAACGCAGCGGCGGCGGCTTGTCCTGGCGGTGGCGGATGCACCATCCAAGTGACCGGCACGGTTCCTTTGAGCGGACCTATAACGCTTCCGGCCACGACTACGCTAGTTTTTAATCAGCCGGGTTCGATCAACACGGCGGGTTACGCGCTCACGATCAATGGGCCAATACAGGCACCGGCAACGCAGATATTCACCGGGAGCGGCGTGGTAACACTCGGCTCTCTTGTTACACAGCCTCCCGTCGAATGGTTCGGAGCCGTGGTGAACTCAAGCGGAGCCGGTGTCGCAAATCAAACCGCCATTCAGAACTGCATCAATGCGATCACATCTGGCAATTGCTACTTGAGCCAAGCGGCGACCTACTATCTCACAGGGACCATCACAATCGCGAAGTCAAGCGTGGGAATTGTCGGCAAAACCTACGGCGTCACAAACAACACGCTCTATTCCTACAACCCAACAGTCATGCTCGAAACTAGTGCGTCGGCGGATGCGATCTACGCCTACGGGACAGGGATAGGAACCACCATCGGGTTTAACCAGTTCAAGAATTTTTCCATCTGGCGCAACGTGATCCCCACTGGAACCGCTGCCGGTTTGCATCTGAGCTTCACTTACGGAACCCAGGTTGACTCAGTCGATTCGGAAGATAGCATCTATGACTTCTGGTTACACGCGGTTGGTGGGCAGGGAGACGGCTACATTGCCTACTCGACGGCGGTATGGGGTTACAACAGCGTCACGGAAACGACCGGAAGCCTCTACGGATTCTTCATCGATAGTGCCGATGGAATATCAAGCAATTCGTTGCGTATCCACGATGTAGGAGTTTTCACGACTCTCTCAGGCCCCACGACTTACGGGCTCGCGCACATTGGCAAGGCGTTGAACGATCTATTTGTAGACAACTTCGAGACGGCTGGAGTTGGTTACGGAGATTACATGAGCTTCACCGCTGGCGGGAGCAATCATGGAACGGATGTGCATATCAAGCGGTCCATCAACGATGGTTGCCTGATCTCGTGCATGTTCTTCCAAAACGTCTCAGGATCGATTGAAGTATTAGGGGGTTGGAACTATAAAGGCGGCTCCGGTTCAGAGCCTGTCATCGATCTTGAGTTATCGTCAAACGTCCACGTCAGCGATGCCGCAGTCTGGAACCCGGTTGGAACCGGCATCGGACTCTATGTAAATGGTGGCGGAGCGAACCAGATTATAGGCAACCAGTTTCCAGCCACAAACGGGTCTGCCGCCCCAATCCAACTCCAAAGCACGACCGCAAATGTTATTTCAAACAACGTTATGGGCTCGGGAAGCGGATCAAGCAGCATTGCAGCAATCAACTTGCTGGCGTCTTCCGGCAACGTAGTTTCTTCAAACTCTGCGGCTGGTACTTGTTTAGCAGTGGTCAAGCTGGATGGCACCACCACAGGAAGCCAGGGGCTAGATACAAACGTATCTGTCGGATGCACGAATCAAACGGTCGATCTAAACGGAGTCAGCAATTACCCCTACTTTGTAGATGGACTACAAATTGGTGCGGGGGGAGACATCCGAGGATCAACCACAAATTTAGGAATATCAGACGACAACAGCGCAGGATGGAATCTTTCGGTGGGAGCAAGCGCGGCTTTTGGAGACAGATTCTGGAAAGGCGGTCCTGGAGCTACTTTGATAGGGCAAATCGATGCGTCAGGTGTCTATCACGCCCCGGGTGGAATTGTCACAGGAACAAATGGTACGCAATATGCTATTCGTCAAAAGGTTTATGTCACCGGTTCTCCTGTGTGCATAGCAGCCGCTAATTTCCCCAATGACTGCCCCTTTACTGTCACATTCCCCAACGCTTTCCCTGACTCGAATTGGCACCTGGTGTGCTATGTGAATGGCGCATCGGCAGGACAATCTAGCATATTTGGGCAGGTGAATACAAACACAACGTCGGCTGTGGCATACTTTATCAACATGGTGGCGGCACCGAACAGTCTCACAGCGGCATCCTGCGAGGGATGGGAGTAAAACTGGAAAGAGGGACAGGAGAGACGGATGTCAGAGCATCGCAAACGGAGCAATCGTCAACTGCTCGGGAGTGGGTGAGTCGCAGTAAGAACGGAGGGTAATGTGACACAAGGGCTAAGTTGTGAATCGTGAGTCAAGGAGAGCATGAGTGGACACTGAAGGGCGCAGACGGCGGCAAACGGATTCCAAGGTACGGAAGTTTTGGCATGATTGGATGCCGATCCTGACGTTCTGCGCGTCGGCTCTCGGTTGCTTCGGGGGCATGGTTGCGGCGGTGACCTCCTACAAAGTGACGCTCGAAACCAAACTTTCCGATCTGCAAACGGGGCAGAAAGAGACAAAGGATGCTCTGTCTTCCATCAGCCAAGAGCATCACACCCTTATGGTCGATGACGTGAAGCAGAACGTGAAGATCGATAAAATCATGTTCCGCTTGCGGATTCCGATTGACGATGTGACTCCCGACTACCACACTTGGCCTCTGGACCAGCGCAAAGGCCCGGATGCCAATCTGGACCAGGAGCTTGAAAAACTCTACAACGACAAACATTCTCGATCTGTTCCTCCTGATCCGATGCTAGGATTGATGAGGGTTCCTCTTCCAACAAAAGTATCAAGTACAGACAGAACGGGATGGTAAGGAGAAATTATGTCAACCGATCCGTATCTAGGCACACAGCCACCCGCACCGGGGCACAAGCCTACACCTCCTCCACAACCCTGCGCGGAAGCACCTGTCGATCCAGATGTTCGATCTATCAACGTTAGGCACATCGCATCTATGATGGTGATAGACCTGGCGCAACAAGTAGCCAATCTTATAGGGCCTAACATCCTTGCCAATGATGTACTGAAGGATGCTTACGCGAGGGCATACCTAGCATTGACGGATTCTGAGCGCGTAGGACTCGCACGGCCGAAAGGAAAATAGAACGCATGAACTTCCTGAAGCAAGTTTGGCTGTCTGTTCGCAGCAACCCGGTATTCGTCACCGTTTCCAGCGCAATGACTGGGGCGGTCGTATCGGCAATTCAAGACGAACTCGCCAGCGGTCACATCGACTGGACCCGCTCTGGAATCAACAAACTGACTGGCTACGCAGTGATGACAGGCATTGCTGCTCTAGTGCACGTTTACCGCCCCGCACCGGGCGCACCACCAACAAACTGAGAGGATCACATGAAACGAATGGCAATCATCACCGCTGGCTGTTTGCTGGCGCTCTGTATGACCGCTTGCACGAACTGGGAACGTTCGGTTTATCAGACGCTCTCGGCAAGCCAAGCCGTTATCAATCAAGCCCAGATCGACTACGAGGCTTCGGCTACGACCGGAACCTGCCCCGCCATCGCCACAACGCCCTGTCTGCCGCATACCAAGGCGGTCTATGACACTATCAACACGGCCAAGAACACACAGACCACTACAGTCAATTCTTTCCTCACATACGAGGAAGCCAAAGCAGCCGGCGGAACTGCTGCCAACCTTACCGCATTGCAGGCCGATGTAACCGTTGCGCTCAACAACCTTCCAACCATCATCGCGAACGTCAAGGCGCTCTATCAGGGGGTGAAGTAATGGCAACCGCTGGCGAAGTCCTCACCATCGTTCAGGAAGTCGAGCAGATAGCGAATACCGTGCTGGCTGGCGTTTCCGCAGTTGATCCGGCGCTTGGCCTTCCCGTCGCGGCCATCACCGCCATCGAACAGCTTGCCACCACTGCGCTTGCGGCATGGAGCAAGGCGTCTGGGCAGGAGATCACCGTCGAGAGCGTACAGGCGTTGCTGCCGAACCCGGCTCCGCTCACACCGCCGGCCGCCTAACCAGTTTGCACCTATTCTCCGGGGCCAGCGCATCTCGCTCTGGCCCACTTTTTGCGAGGTAAGCCATGCAAACCAGCCCAGCAGGACTCGCCTTTATCGCCAAGAACGAAGGCTTTGACCCCGAACCAGCGGGAGACTTCGGCCACCAGGTCATCGGCCACGGCCACGACATTCTCCCCGGCGAGACTTTCAACCTGCCTATGACGCCGGCAGACGCTTGGATCCTGATGCTGTCTGACGTTGCCAAAGTAGACGCCGCCATGAACGCGCAGCATCTATCGCTGGACCTGAACCAAAACCAGTGGGACGCCGTAGCGGACTTTACCTTTGAATGCGGCCGCGGGGCGCTCGTGCAACTGCTGGCGCATGGGATCGACCAGATACCGACGCAGTTGCCTCGATGGGTCCACGCCGGCGGGCAGGTGCTTCCGGCAATGGTTACGCGCCGCGCAGAAGATGTGAAGCTGTTCAATTCATAGGAAAGGAGGTCGCCGCAAGCCAGAGCACCCACAGGCTCCGTCGATTGGCGGGGCCTGTGGTGTCTACGCTTTCTTCTTTCCGATCACGGCGATCTTGGGTGCGATATTGCACGACTTCGGCTTTGGCTCGGGGAAGCTAACTCCGGGCGCACCCTTCGCGCAGTACCGGGACCGGAAGCGGGGAGCAGGAAGAGGCATTTGGCTATCGAGCCGCGCCATTCCTTCGCGCCATTCGCTCGCCGTAGCAGTCTTAGGGTGCCGCTTGCGCCACAGGTGGTCCCAGAGAGCTGCCAGGATGATTAGGGGGATGGCTAGGAGGAGGATCATGCGATGATCCAATCTTCAGCTTGCAGGTCAAATAAGTCGAGAATATGCTCGCCACCATCTGCGCAACATACATCGTAACTGATCCTTCTGGGCTCCCACGGGCTAACCCAGAAACGATCCGTTGACTCACGTTTTACCGTGTGACCTTCCTGCATCCATTTCGCAGCCTGCTTTATATCAGCCATTATTCATTGCTCCTTGATCCATGGTGTGTAGCGCCCATGATCCGCCGCGCACCCGCAAGCACGGCGATGTAACGGCTGTCTCGGTACTCCGCGTGCAACTGACAGCCGGCATTGGTGAAGTGTACCGCCACGCCGTCGATTACTCCGTCGTGGCACAGGCATACCGGGGACGGGTGCGCTTCCTCGTGGGCCGCGTTGCGCTCGGCCTGCAACTGCTGCGCGGTGAGGAATGTGATGCTGGATTCTGGAAAGATTTGTCTAGGCATCAAGCACCTCAACGAAAATATTCGTGTATCCCTCGTCCGGTCGGCTCTTCCTGTCCACATTCACTACCATGCTAGAAACATGTGCGTCCGACAATGGCTTTCCGTTGCTCAGTTCGCTCATCACCGCTCCTTCCTCCGCTTGTTCCGCTGCCTGCACGCGTTCGAGCAGAACCGCTGCCAGGTCGTACGCCGATCGAACTTCTTGCCGCAGGATTTGCACTTACTCGTTGACATGACAATCACTCTAGCGCGTTACGCGATGCGTGTCAAGTATTATTTCCTGATCAGGTCGACCTCACGCATCTCGGACCAATTCCTCCCCACACTGCAATCGACCCCTATCCATAACCTTACTAACAACTCTTACACTAATTCCCATATACGTTGCCTTGTTTCTCAACGCATTGCATCCAACGTTCAATACACGTGCCATCTCTTTGGTCGGCAACTTCCCGGCGTACTCACAAATATAGGCCTCCTTTTCTGGAGTCCAAGGACCGGGCCGACCAAGCTTGGCTGGCGGGAATGGCAATTCGGCTATAATATGTCTCCATGTCCGGCCTGAGTATATTTCATTGATTGTGGCCGGCGATACTTCATAGCCGCGAGCGATCGCAGATTGACCTTCTCCGGCGGCCAAACGTTTCTTGATCGCATAAACATTAGCGTCAGTAAGCTTGGCCAATGAACAATACATGCCTCTTGGCGCGCGCATTCTCCCTTTTTTAGCAGCGTCCTCAACATTCTCCCGCTGAGTTCCAAGCCAGAGATGTTGAGGACGGACACACTTAGGGTTGTCGCAAGTGTGCAATACGCGCTGAGCAGCGGCAATGGACGTACAATGTAAAAGTCTATAAGCCATTCGGTGAGCGAGTTCGTACTTGCCTCGTTTTTCCAACCCAACAAAGTGCGACACGCCGAATATCCCATAACCATCCTCGTTTAACCTAGCTTGCCATTCCCAGCAGGCGTCCCCACTGAAAATGATCTTGACCTTAGACCAGAATCGCGCAGCTATAGGTACTAGGATCATGCAAACAATACCTCCTTCATTTCGCTCCAATCTTCCCCAGCGTTCGGCTCAACGTCAATCACCAGCCCACCTGGTGCCAGCTCTGGGTCCACCAAGACCTTGCTCGGCGCGGCCAGTACCGGGTGCATCTCCCGGCAATGTTCCTCCAACCTTCCCGGCTCGACCAGGTAGACCAGCGAATCGTGTACCGTATTAACCTGCTCCCACTTCTCGTCCAGTCCCCGCCGCGCTACTTCCTTCATCAACTCACGCATATCGCCGAACGCCAGGCTGGCCGGCAGGAACGCCACTGCCTCCTCCGCTTGGTCCCCCGGCTTCCACCCGCCCCGGCCGTCCGGCGCAATCACCTCGTAGAACCACCGGATCGCGCCAAAGTCGTTCATCAGGTAGCCCTGCCGGTGAGCTTGTTCCTTGATCTGGTCCTGCCAGCGAAAGACCTTGGGGAACAGGTCTTTTAGCATGTCCTTCAGCTTCTTGGCCTGCGCGAGCGAATCGAAATATTCGCGGTTCATGTCGTAGAGCTTGTTGACTCCCATGGCGAAACCTATGCCCAGAACTGCACGTTTAACCTGAAAATCCCTAACATGTCTGCGCTTCTCATCACTCTTCAGCCACTTCAACTGAGCGCGCAACTCCTCGTCAGGCAGATCGAACAACTGGTCGGCTTTGGGCAGCTTTAGAAAATGCCAAGTCACGAACGAGTGCATGTCCAGCCTGCCCATTCTCATATACTGCTTGTCGCGTGCGCACCAGCCAGTTGTCATGATGTGGTAACTCTTCTTGTCCCACTCGACCAGCAGCTTCCCGCCAACCGAGTCCCGAAACATTTTCCTGATCGGCTTGGCCAGACGACCGTGCTTGGGAACGTTAGTTATATTTGGACTTCTGGAATTGTGAGAAAAGACCCCACAGGATTCGTAGCTTTCGTCTTCTTCTACTGTGATGTCATAGACTGGAAGGCTTCCCACAAAGTTGACTTCCGCAATGCCAACATCTTCGAGTCCTGCCGCTGAAGTAAGTGAATAGCCTTGTGCCCAGCTCGTGTCACGATGGCTAGGTTGTCCAGCTTGTTGTTCGCAGTATTTCCGTCGATGTGGTGTATGTCCAGATCTTCTGGAATCCTCTCCACTCCTAATGCTCCTGCCATCACTACTCGATGCACAAACTCCCGCTTCCCATTTACCAAGCAAGTCAAATATCCTCGTCCATCGCTCACCTCTCCAATCCAGCGAGGGTGCAAAGAGCCTTTCTTTCCGTACCATGGGCTCCCCGTCCCTCTCCGAGCGCGCGATCTTCGCAGGGCTTGCAAGACCTTGTACTCGGCTGTTGGTATTTGGTGAGCAAGAATCCAAATCACGTTGTGGATTTGGGTTTTTAGGACTGTGGCTATTGTTTGTGCCGTGGGTGATTCCACACTTCGATAAAGCAGAAGCACCTTCTCCACATTTTCCGTCTTTCGGCACCACTCCTTTGATATGGACATGCGACGACAGTAACACTTTATGGGAAGTTGTGCAAGTTAAAACTTCCCCATTAACAAAGTGTACCGAAACCATCGGCTCGGCGGGATGTACCCATGTAGCCAAAACAGGACGCCAACGATGTTTGTGTGTCCACACCAAATCTCCCACTTGAACATCTTTTATCTCTACCATCCCTCGCTGCGCGCGCACCGGGGTCCATGACGCGCAGCAGGCCAACTGGCTGGTGGCGGTCTGATCCGTAAAAGTCGTATGTACTCTGCCGTCGGCGTGCGGCCTGAACCCGTCAATGTAAGTCCCACGCATTTTTCCAATCTCGCGGCATTCAACCACCTTTGTGTAGAAATCATCTTTATACTTGGCAACCAGCCGGTCCAGTTCCTTCTTGCCTGTGGTACTCTCGCCTGACTTGGTGGTAGGGATCTTGTGCCGTCGAGCTTCCATGTACCGGATAAGCTGCTTGGACGAGTTAGGCGAGAACTCGTAGACTCGGCACCAGACCGGCGGCGTAGGCTGGCCTTCAATCTCACCTACCGATCGCATTCCGTAGTAGTACCGCTCGCCTTCCTCTTCCTCGCCGTCGGCGTCCTTGGTCGAGGCTTCTTGGAAAACCTGCTGCCGCAACCTTACCAAGTCGTCTACCGTAACTGCCGCGTAACACTCTTTTCTGGCCGCTCGTTCCAGCTTCGCCCGCGCTCCCTTGCCTAGCGGTTTCCCCTTCTCGTTCGTCGCATCCTCGGCAGGCAGCGTAGGTGGATGCCACTGCTCTAGCAACCCTCGAACCTCCGTCGGCACCGTCTTATAACTCTTGACCTTTCTGGCCTCGTCGGGGAACCTCCGGTCCAACTCCGCCCGCGCCTCTTTCTCGGCTGCTGTAAATTCCACGTCCAGCCCCCGGCGCCGCTCGTCGTCAACCGGAAACCCTCTCTCCTCCATGCGCGCGAGAATCGGCCGGAATTGCTCGACCTGTGCTACGAACCCAGCCGCTTGGCGCGACGGGTAGGCTGAATCCCACCACATTTTGCGATCTTCCAAGGTCTTGCGGACGGTTTGGTAAACTCGCAGCGCCGCGTCCGTGTCAATCACTCCGTACAGTTCCAAACAACTCTCGTTCAGGTGCTTCCACGGAAACATCCACCCCGCGAACGAGGCTGCGTACTGGAGATGCGCGGGCAGGTCTGGCTGGAACTTGTGGAACATGCTTAGGGTGTCGTGAACTTGCCCAGCAGGGGTCAGATAGGCCCGGTCGCCAAAGTCGCGCTCACCCACGGCCTGTAGAACCTTGTAGTCGAAGGTTGTGTAGTTCTGCCCGCACTTCGACAGTGGCAGCTTCAGCAGCCACCTCGTCGCCGCGATCCCGTCCCGGTCCCACTGCAGCGCGACCCCCTGGCTCGGCTCGATCGAGAACTGGCTCAGGCGAATCCTAGTGTCAGTGAACCCGTCGGTCGCGTCCTCGTCCAGCGAGGCCGACTCAAACGTCTCCAGGTCGTGCGACAGACAAAGATAGCTGGCTGCCTGTACGTCGGGTGAGAGCGCGAGCCAGGCGTCCGACCGAGCCTTGACGTCGCGGCAGAACAGGTCAAGGTCGCGACGGGTCGGGTGGAGCTGGTAGCGGAGGTTGTTACGGGTCATCCATGCAGCAAGGTCGGACTGTATCTCTTGCTTCCGTCGTTGCTCCCAATCGGCATAACCAGCGTCCCATGGGTCAGGGTTGTCGACTGGATGGTACTTGTAGGAACCATTGTTCAGGGTCAGGTCCGGCATGTCCAGCACGAACTTCTGATCCCGTTCGGCCGCCACGTTCACCGCCCGTGCAATGTCCCGCGCCAGCACACCAGTCAGGTGGATCGCGCCGTGGCGGAGGAACGCTGGATGGTAGGTAGGGACGACGAGCAGGGGGTCGGAGTAGTGGCCCCGGCCAGCGGCCTGCTCGAACTGCGGCAGGGCTCGGAGGACGTATCCGCGCAGGTGACCTACGCCACGCTTCTCCCCTGCCAACCCGGTCAGGTGCTTCAGCGGTAGGTTACCCATCGCGAGCAGGACTTTTGGACGGTACTGGCGCAGGACTTCGAGCAGGTTGGGCTCGCAAGCAGCAACCGCCGCGTACTCGTAGGAGGCACCATCGAGAATGTTGTTGTAAGGCCTGCACCTTAACAGGTTCGAGATCGCAAAGTCTTCGCGGTCCATGCCGAGGCGTCGTATCGTACGTGTGAGGATCGCACCGCTAGGGGCGTACGGCCGGAAGGGGAGCTGGTCCCGCGCTTCCATCTCACCATTCGCTTCACCAACAATTAGAACCTTGGTGCGCCCCGTCCCCTCCGGCTGCGAGAAGTCCGACCCGGCGGAGAGCAGCGGACAGGCCTGGCAGGTCGGGCAGGACTTGGTGCGGCAAGTCATCACGCAATGACTCCTTCTCGTCGAGCACGCTCACGAGACTGCACCATGGAAATCTGAGGGTTTATTCTGTTGCTTTCGGCAACTATCCGAATGTTACCCTCTCCATCAAAGAATCCAGCAATATACGGCCAATTCATCAAAGCCATCTCTGCACCTTCGGGTCGCATCTACAACGGTCAACAAACATCTCTGAAGTTCCCACAATACGTAACCCGGCGAGTGTCCTGCACCGGGAGAGGGCTGTGTAAATCATGGAGGGCGACTTCATCATCCAGCTCCTAATATCCACCTGGCAGGCGTCCATGGTCAGCCCTTGGGCTTTATGCAGAGTTGTCGCATAGGCCAACCTCAGCGGGTAATACTCCAACTGCCCGACCACGTACCTCTGCTTACTCTTCCGGTAGTGCGGCTGGGCGAGGAACCTGCCGTCCGCCTCCTTCCCCTGATCCTGCCACTCGCCTCCGACCCAACTCGGCTTCTCCATCGCGGATATGTCGCGCACGAGGCTCTGCACGGCCACCTTTTCGCCGGTTCGCGCCAGTTCGATCATGATGCTCGGTGGCGACCCCGGAGCCGTCTCGATCCCCCGGACCCAGCCGCAGTCTCCGTTCGCGTAGACCATCCTGCCTTCGTCGTACTGGTTGGCAAGGATCATCACGTAGCAGCCTTCGCGGAGGATGGTCCGCTCGGGGACGTTCTTCCATTCAGGACGAATCTTGCCGCCTACTGCCCAGCGTCGGCTCGGGAGCGAGATCAACCTGCCCTTCTCCCGGTCTAACCGAAGCTGGTTGATCCGGTCTACCTCGTCGTTCTTGCCGACCACCGTGGTCCCGCGGTAGACCATATCCACTCCGTCGGCGAAGGCTAGCCCGGCCGAGCGAAGCACGTCCAGCGCGTCGCGCCCCCGCCCAGCCCGAGCAAAGTCCAGTGCGGCGAGGAACCTCGCGTCAGCCTGCCGCCACACCTTCGTCAGCCGAGTTTCGTTCTCGGCGAACCGCGGCCAGAACTGGCTTTCAAAACACCACGGTGTTGGCAGGGATTTGCCGCGGCGGCCCGGAGTAGGCCGATAACCCTGCGGGCGGTCGGCAATGCTAGGGAGCTGGCCAAAATCACCTAGCAGTATCAACCCCACCGGCCCCTCGCCCTTCTCCTCCCGGTGCAGGTTCACATCGTCGAAGACTCGGATCAGCAGGTCCAAGGTCTCGCGACCGATCATCGAGCACTCGTCCACCACGACGTTGCGGTAACCTTCCTCGGCTACCTTGCGCAGGCGGCGCTGCGTTGACCCATGCAGGTAGGCATCCCTGAGCGAGTCCGTGTCGTAGAAGCCGAGCAGCGAGTGGATCGTGACCGTGTTCAGGTTTATAGCTGAGATCCCAGTCGACGAGGACAGCGCAGCGTACTGCGGGTCGGCTAAGCAACGTTCGCGCATGGTCCAAGTTTTTCCTGTGCCTGCGCGTCCGGTCACAAACGCGCAGGGGGTTGGAGCGTCGAGAGAGAACTGGCCTCGGGCGGCATCGGGGACGGCACCGGCTGCTTCTTCGAGCCCGGCTACGTCTACCCCCTGTCCGCGCTGAAAGTGACCGGTCGAGAGTTCGAGCTGGTCGAGGAAGGCATCGAAGGAGTCGGCGGCGGGGGAAGGCGGCGCGGCAATCGGCTCTCCTCCCGCCTCAGCCTCGCGTACCGTTCGTAGATTGTCCTGGTACTGCTGCTCCGCTGCGTCCTGCCTGATTGCCATCCTACTCTCCCTCTTCTGTCCCTGTTCCCTGCCCAACCCTGACCCAACGTAACTCGAACCCAAGTGCCCGCCCGACCCGCACGCTCACCCGCTGCTGCCCGAACATCATCCCGTGGACATGCTCCGGCGAGAGCCCGGCCCGGCGCGCGAACTTGACCAGGTTGCCGTAACCCGTCGTGGCCACCACAAGCGCCGAGTAAACCTCCTGCTCGTTCACTGCTTCGCGGACGGAGTAACTGTGGGGCATAGGATGGGCTACAGTCCTGCCGTCCAGTCTGACTTGGCCTTGGGAGTGTTGTGGATGATTCCGTGAGCGGCAAGTATGTCGGCTACCTTGCCTAGCTGGTCTGTCAGCTTCTCGTTCTCGCTGGTTAATTCTCGATTGGCCTCTTCGAGCTCGTCCTTCTCGTTATCGTTGGACTTGATGCCGTCGGTTGTAGCAGATTTGTCCAGAGCCGCTGCTAGATCCTTCTCCCACTGTTCCATTTTCCTGCTCCTTTCCTAATCAAACTTTGACTTCAAATCCCTAAGCCACCAGAGTTGCTCAGGCGACACGACTACCTTGCCCCACAACTCTTCCTCCTGCCACATGCGATTGAGGAACTGCCGAGCATCGCGAGTGATCTTGCGGTCGAGGTCGGACTCCTCGCGCAACAGAGCTAGTATCTTCCCAGCCTCCCGCTCGCGCTCTACCGCGGTCATCGTGGTCGACTGCTCCGGGGTTGGATTGTTGTAGGCCACTAGTCGTCTTCCTTTCACAATGCTTCGTAGTCGGCTTTTCCCTTGGCGAGCAATTGGTCATAGTAGTCGTCGGGGCGCAACGGTGCCTATCCCCGGCGCAGACACTCCTCATGTGAAACACCGCGCAGTCGCAGAGATCCATAACGAGGGTTGAAGTTTGGTCTCTCTCTCTCTCCCACTCGCCCTATCAGAGAGCGCCAGCGCAGGTGCGGACGGTTCGCCAGAACCATTACTCCTGCGCTGACCCTCCCCTTGTCGCAGCCGCCACCCAGCTCAGAGCGGGGAGTCTGAGGTCTTGAGCTAGACCTGCGCTCCGGGCTGGATGCTGGTTCCAGCCGTGGGCGCGGCTGGGGGCTGCTGACTTCAAAATCTGCGCAGGCCGAGGACTGAACTCCTCAATCAGCATCCAGGCTTCACCCTGAAGATACCTGCGGCTTGGTTGTCGTTTTCGCTGCTGTTGGACTACCTGCCGACCTACTTGCCCTTCGGCCCCAACTCCACTCCGCTCGCCTTCGCACTCCCAACCGCAAAGTACCCGTTGATCCTCGGCCGTGCTTGCAGGTGGACCTTCCCCAACTTCGTGTCGACGTCCATGTCGGGGATGCTCGCGCCCTTGCTGTCCTGCGGGAACCGGTGCTGACCTAGCACCCGAGGCGACCGTTCCCCGGCCTGGTCGAACCGCTCCTGGGTATCCTTATCGGGGCTGCCCTCCCACACCGTGTCAATCTCCAGCATGGGTTCCCCGGCCGTCGCCTTGAAGAACTCGTCCAAGAGGGTCCGGGCGGTGATCCGGGCCGGGAGCTGGACCTTGAGTTGCGCCAAGATCCAAGCGAGAGGTATGGCGCCGCCCTTGCGCGAGTCAGCGCGCGTCGAGACAAAGTAGTCGGTCAGCGAGACGCCGTCCCACTTCCCGCTCTGGTCGATCACCACGGCGTCGAGCGCGGTGAACGCGTAAGGTTGGCCCTGCTTGTCGGTCGCCACCTTGTAGCGCGCCGGCTGGCCGTCCTGACCCTTGACATCGCGCTGCTTGATCTTCACGAGCCAGCGGCCATCGGGCAGCGGTGGCGGGGCGGCGTACGGGTCCGCGTCCGGCTTGCAGTCCATCTCCTGCATCAGCAGGTTCGGGTCGTCGAGGTTGAGGATCGGGATGTTGGAGGCCGGGTCGGCGGCGTTCTGGCCGCCTGCCGCACCCGCCTGCTCGTCCATGTAAATCGGCTGGGCGAAGTCGTCCGCCGGGGCCGCCTGACCGTTGATTGCTGTGGTTGCCATGAGATTGATTCTCCTTCTTCGGCGGTCAGTCTGGCCGCTCGGGTTGGTGGTGCTGTGGTGGTTGATTGTTGCCGCTGCCCAGCGCCAGACTACTGCGCTTCGTCGAGTTCCGTTGCTGTCGCCGCCGACTGCACCGGTTGCGTCAGCCTCGCATACTCCTGCCGCACAAGCCGCTGCATGTACTTCGCCAAGGTCCGCTCGTCGGCGTCAGCCTGCTTCTGGAAGTAGGCATAAACCTCGTCCGGGAGCGAGATGTTGACCGAGGGCAGGGCGTCGGCGGTGGTGCTGGCTGCCTGGTTGGGCGTGCCGGTGCGTTTGCTGGCGGCACGAGTTGGCTTGGTTGTCTGGCGAGTAGCCGCAGGGCGCGTAGAGGTCAGGTTGGCTGCTGGCTGGTTGGCCTGCTGCCCGGCCTGCTGCCCGGCCTGCTGCCCGGCCTGCTGCCCGGCCTGCTCGACTACCGCCTGCCCTGCCGCGCCGTTCCCCGGTCTGCCGAGGATCGCGGCCACCCGCTCCCTCGCCTCGTCGACCTCCTGTTGAGTTAGTCGTTCTGTTGGTTGATCCACTTGCTTGTTCTCCTTCCTTGTTGGTTCGTACGTCGTGGTTATGTTGCATTGAACTTGGTGCCATCCCCTGCGACCGGCAGGCCCCAGCTAACGGTAAGCGCGCTTGTACATCTCGATAGCAGTGCAGCGTATTGGACTAGCTGCGGGTAGGCGTGAACTTCCTAGAACGGAATATCGTCGCTTGCCTCGCCGCCGCCGCCCGCGCCGATCCTGCCCTCGAACTTCGGCTCGGCCCAAGCCTCGACGTAGTAATACTCGGCTGGCTTCTTCCACGAATACTGCGCCTTGGACGACCCGACGATCAGGAAAGGGTCTGGATGATCCTCCAAATGCTCGATGTAGATCTCGCATTCAGGCATACGTTCCTTGATCTGCACGGCCTTGGCCAGCACGAACTCCGGGATCGGCTGGCGATATTCCTTGATTGTTTCCATCCGCCAGCACGGGCCGCCAAACTGGTCGAACGAATACTCCCTACACTCCTCGAACGACCGCTTGGCCGTCTTCTCCATCCACTCCTGCATCAGCTCCGTAGTTCGCTCGATCAGACGCTCCTTCTGGTAGCGCACGACGTCGCGCTCGTTCAGAATGTCGATCTCCAGCGCGGCCAGCACGGCGCGCAACTCACTTTCCTCGCTGACCGCCGTTGCAGCAGACTTCTCGACCTTCTTGGCTAGCACGTCATATCCCAGCACAGCCCTCGCCGACTCTGCCAACGCCAGCAACGGCGCACGATTGTCCACTGTCTCCGCGTCAAACCGCTCCCGCTTGATCTCTGTCATTAACATCGCTTGCCTCCACTCCCGCTGATTCGTTGTGGTTGACCTTGTTCTGTCCCGCCCGGACTACTCCTCCGCCGCTACCAGCCCCGTCTCTTCCTCCACCGACAACAGCGACGGGCAGTCATACACGGCTGGCTTGGCTGGCTCGATCAAGGTGCACACACTCGCGCGGTCAATCACCGCGCGGGACCAGACCGCTACCTTGCTGTCCATTCGGCCGTAACCCACTTCGTAGGAGGTGTCGCTCGGCTCCTTCTTCAGCGGCTTTGGCAACAACCGTACCGCAGCCAAAAACGCCGCCTTCCCCTTGTTTGCAGCCGAGTAGTTATTGCAATGGAACGACAATATCGGCTTTTCCATCACCGTCTCCGGTTCCTTGTCGAATGCGTCGGCGATCCGGCGCAACTCCTGTGCGATCTGTCCTGCTGTGGTCATGTCTCTGCCTCCCTTTCTCCTGCTCCGCGCCGGGAGCCCGTCCCCGCGCTTGGTTGGTCCTACTTGGTTGCCGTTACCGGAGCCGCCGCCGTGGTCTCCGCTGCCTGCCCATTCGCCGCCCCGCCTCGTGCTGCCTTGAATCGTTCATCAACCCGCTTGCGCCACTCGTCCACCTGGTTCTTCTGGCCCTGGTTCAGCTTGTCGACGAGGTGGAGGTAGGTGTCGAACCCCTCGGCCAGCCCCGGCTCGAAATACCCGCCCGGATACGCGGCCATCAACTGTGGAATCGCTTCAGGAGTCACGCGCGGCTTGGCTGGGAAAAGTATATTGGTTACCGGGTCCGGATGCTTCATAAAGTACATCCTGACCACTGTGTCTACGATCTCGGTCTGAATAACCTTCTTCGGGTCGGCTGGGTCGGGAACCTCCACAGTCTTCCTGACCGGCGTGCCCTGCGCGTGGATGCAATCCCCGACCCAGCTCGGAATCAGCGCCGTGGCCTTTTTCCCTGCTATCTGCGGGCCGTACACGGGCGTGCGGTCGTCCTCCTCGGCCCGCGACTCCAGCCCAGTGAACAGGACGTACTCGCACGGGAGCGAGTTGAAGTTGGTGATCATCGAGTAGAGTTGGTTCTGCACGAAGCCGTAGTGGCCACGGCTCGACCCGGCGAACTGCTCCGGGGTGGCCTTCCCCTCGACCATAACCTGTTGCAGGAACGCCGACGTAGCCTCCTCGCCGGTCTTGATCCCCCGGTCGGCCAGATGGCGCATCAGCGCCTGACTAATCGACGTCACTCCCTCGACAATCACCCCGCCGTACTTCGCCCAGTCGACCGCGCGCAGGTTGGTCTGCGCGGCCTCGGTCTGGGTCGGGTCCTCGGGGAAGTAACCCTGGCTGATCTTGCGTAGGGTCGGGAGCGGAACCTGGATGTTGCAGCGATAGGGGAGAATAACTCCCGCGTCAATCTCCGGCTGCATCGGCCCCCATCCGCCGCCGTCCATGGAAAGCAGCAGAGAACACTTACCTGTCTTCTCGTAGATGTAGTGCGAGAAATGCTTGGCCGCCGTCGATTTTAGCGTGCCTGAGTCTCCAAAGATGATGCCGCTTCGTGCCATCCAGTTCCTCCTGCTTGTCTTGTTGTGTAGGTTGCTACTTAATCCCGCTCCGGCTCCCGCTCCAGCTCCAGCTCCGGCTCCAGCTCCGGCTCCCGCTCCAGCTCCCGCTCCAGCTCCGGCTCCAGCTCCCGCTCCAGCTCCGGCTCCGGCTCCGGCTCCAGCTCCCGCTCCGGCTCCGGCTCCAGCTCCGGCTCCCGCTCCGGCTCCAGCTCCGGCTCCCGCTCCGTAACCAACCCACAAACAAAATCGCCTGATTCATATTCGGCCTACTTCTGCTTCGTGGGAAGGCTAGTGATCTGCACGGCGTCGATTACAGAACCGCGACCGAGGATAACCCTGCCTTCTGGAAACGGCTCGACCTCGCTGAAGTCGCACGAGGTAAGCGCTCCGGCAAACCTGCCCGTGTCCGCGATCCACGCTGCCGACTCCAGCACCAGTTCCTGCGGCCCTACCGCGACCAGCCTTCCGGTGTCGATCATGGTCACGGTGCGGATAAGGTAATTCTTGCCGATCTCCCACAAAACCGTTCCAGGAGGATAAACGTCTTCTGCGTTGCATCCCGGCGTTCCAAGTGGATTGATAGGGTCATGCTGAAAAAACATTGAGGCCAATTGCCGTGCTTCACCGATTGTAAGTTCGTCCAGTTTCATCTGACCGTTCCTCCCTGTTGGTTATTCCCACGCGTTCGATCTACTCGTTCATGAAATCGTCGAGCACTGTCGATGTTTCCATTTCCTTTTTGAGAACACTTGCTGCGTACTGGCTCATAGTCATTTGAAGGGCAGCAGCAGTGGCCTTTAGCTTCCAATACGTTTCGGGATCAACACCTCTGATATGTAGGCCGTTTGCTTGAGTAAGAGGTTTGCCGATTTCTTTGTGTCTGGCTCTATGGTACGCAGGACACAGCCAGCGTACCTTCAAAGGCTTATTGTAGTTCTCATGGTGAGCGTGTATTCTTTCGCTCGTACCACAAACCTCACAAGGTTGCGGGACTAGCCTTCCATGCCTCTTGGCCTCCGCCACTAAGCTATGAACCCGCTGCGCATTTACACCCAAAACCTTTTCTCTCACTTGGCTCCCTCAGTCAGCAGCTTGATGACTAACTCACGGAGCGTAACTCCCATTCTCACGGCCTTGATCTTGAGTGCTTTGTTGACGTTCTCTGGAAAGGCTCGGATTTGAAGAGTATTGCTTTTCATGTGAGTAATCCTTGCATAGCGTGCAATGCTTGTCAACAACTATTTTCAACTTTCCCGCAGCCGGTCCTCTGCCCCCTGCCACGCCGCCTGCGCTCGCTTCCCGGCCTCCTCGCGCCAGGCCGACAGCGCCGCCGCCAGCTCCCTGCCGGCCTCCTGCGCCGACCTGCCTCGACCCTCGAACCTCGCCTCCCTGTCCGCCCCCTCGATCCGCGAGTAGGCGGTGGCGACGAACCGGCGCGGCGGGGGAGGTAGAGCGAGGTAGTTGTGCTGGCCGACTGGCATCACTCCGCCTTCCCAATCTGCACCAGCCCCGCCAACTCTTTAGGGTGATTCGCCTGCCGCGGCCGATAATGCTCCATCACCCCCGCGTCATGCTCGGCGTCCGGCGGCCCGAAGCAGAACCCTGGCTGGGTCGCCGTCGATCTGTAGGCGCACAATCCTGGGTACGAGCAGGCCTGTCTGTTTTGACCGAACCTACGATTTAACTCCGACCGCTTTGCCGCATACCCACCGATTCGCTCGGCCTCGCGCACGGCTTCGACATCCTTGGCGACCTGAACTTCCTGCGATTCCAGTTGCTCCAACAAATCCAGCATCTCGTCCTGCGCGCGGTACGCCACCACGACCGGGACCAACTGCGCCGCCAGCGCGTCCAGCACCTCGCCTTCCTCCCCGAGCGCACCTTCTTGGACCTTGCCCGCGTCCAAGAGGTCGATCCACTCGCTCACCTTCATCGCCCGCCACACCGCCGTCTTCCTCCACGACTTGTAATCGAGCCGGCGCCCCTTGCCCCCTTCGTCCTTCCAGTCGTAGGTCCAGGCCCAGCGCCGGTCAGCGGAGGTGATCCCCTCCTGGGAGTAGGCTCGGCAGAGGATGGATTCCTGGTTCCACCTGGGCTCGCCCGGCTGGGCCTTCTTGTCCTCCCGCCGGCTGCCCTTCAGCAGGTACTCGTAGCGGACGCCAAGGATCGTCGGAGGGTCGGGGAGGGAGCGAAGCCAGTGAGCCACGCGATCAGAGACTAACTCGCGGACGCGCTGGCTGGCGTCGAGGTACTCTGGATTGTCGGCCAAGGGCGCCGAGGGGCCGAATGCCTCTGCTACCAGAATCTCTTTGTGGATCAACTCCCACGCTTCGTGAAACCTCCGCTCCACGTCCACCGCCTCGCTCAACCCCTGCATGTCGACCTGAGCGTCGAGTTCCTTCCTACGGTCCCACGAGCCGGTCGTCTTGAACGATTGAAGGTAGAGGTAGCCGGTGGCGCGTTCGAGGAGTAAGGCGTCGTGCCGGGAGAGGAAGTACAACTCGTGGGTGGCTGGATTCTCGACGCGCTCGATGTCGTAATCGACCGTCGCGCCCCACTCTGCGAGTTTCCAGCAGCCCTCCTGTTCTACTTCAATGATGATGTGGTCGCGGAGCAGAGATTCTAGCCGGCGCCGCGCCCAGCACCGGACCATTCCCTCGACCAGCGCCGCCATCTCTTCCTTCAACCAAGCGTCCTGATCGAACGGCTGCCAGGCCGGGGGCGCCGACGCAGCAGGCGGATACATCTGAGCCAGTTCGTCTCGACTGATCTGAGTCGTCGTAGGACCCACCATCCCGAAGTCAGCAAAGTCGACCACGATCGGCGACTCTGCCGCTGGGCTCGCCGCGCCTCCCACGCCGCCCGCCCGCCCGATCGGATTGGCCACCAGATCGGCGAAGTCGTTCACGACCTCTGTCTGGCCTGCTGCCGCCGCTCGCTGCCTCGCCTCCTCCGGGTCCAACTCCACCCCCGCGGCCCAAGCCTGGTTGAACTCGGCCAGCGCGGCGGTAACTGCGCGGTCCTCAATCACCTGCGCCAAGGTCCGCCCGTCAGCATATTTCGAGTTGACGAACAGCCAGTCCAACTGGCCGCCGAGGTCCAAGACCGCACCGGTCACGCCGTCAACCATCTTGGCGCTGGTTGCTTCGTCCAAGGCGGCTTGTCCGTCGCGTAGCAGCACCTCCATCCCCGCATGCACCGCGCCGCCCACGACCAGATGACTCGACTTCCTCGCCGGCTCCAGCCCCTGCCCGGCGGCGCCTTCGTAGTTGCCGAGCCAGCGCAGCCTTTTGCAACGCTGGTACTGCTGCACCGGAGTCCTCGAAGTATACAGAATCTTAGCCATTGTATTGCCCGTCCTCTCCCCTGCCCAACCCAACTTCCCCCTAACCCTACCACCCTTCCCAACCGTTGTCAACCCCCAAACACTCCCAACATCACCTAAATTGAAAATTATTTTGCAACTGTAGGAAGGTTGGCAACCAACCTACCCAGCATCCTCTACTTCTCCCTCATGCGGACTCTGCGCCATAACCAGCAAGCCACCTTCGTACTTGGCGCTGACCTGTACGTTCATCCCTCTCAGGTCGTCGCCCAGCACAAATGCAATGTCGGCCAGTTGTGCCACCAACTCGCGTAGCAACAATACAACAGTGCTGGAATCAGTCACGTCAATCGCACGGATCTCGTCGGATGTCATAAGACTTTTACTCTCTCTTTCTTGTTGGCAACTTTTCTAGTTTGACCGCGGCTTTATATACACCGTGGCCGGTCCTTGGCCCTCTCTGGCTAACAACCCAACATTAACCGCCACCTTCAACCACCTCCGGATCAACCTTTCGTGCAAGTCCATCTGCATTCCCCATCCGTAAAACTCATTGGCACCGAATCGCTTCCCTTCGCGTTCCTTTGCCAGCCTGGCCTCCAGCCCCGGCTGCCCTGTCACGCTCCAGCCTTCTGCCTGTGGCCAGTCGCAAGGAACCAGTCGACCGTCCGGCTCGAAACGACTGCATACCTGAAACTCCTGCGCTCCAGCCGGCATCACCGTTATCTTGCGATACCACTGCGCTTCCAGCCGATTCAACCCGTTCCCTGCCGTTTCCATTACCTCGTCGATCCCGATCAGCGTGTCTGAGCCCTCGGCCCACTGAATACAGCCCAAGATCCGCTCCGGAAGACTTGGATAACCCTGACCCTTCAACATCTTCGGCGTGCCGACCGTTCCCAGTATCGTGCAGTCTTCGTGATTGGCGAACTCGCGCAACTGGTCCATAAATCCAGCCACGTCCTTCTGCTTGGCCACCTCGCCACTTGGCAGCAGTGATTGTAGATTCTCGATCAGGAGGAATTTTGGATTTGCTGGGCAGGTAGGTAACTTGGCGAATGCCTCGTAAGGAACTTTCATCGGATGGTACGGTTCGCAGTCATCGCTGCGGCTTGGCCGGTAGCTCACGACCGGGAACGCGCCTGGCCGCGTCAGGTTCTCCAGCCCCATCGCGCGTAGGTCGTGCAAGAGCTGGTCGGGATCTTGGAGGCCTATAACACAACCTAGCTGAACCGGCACTATAACCTCCCGGTCGAGGAAGGCAGGCCTGACCTGATCCGCATAGGCATTCAGGTGGGTCAGCGCGAACCGCATCCTCCCTACTCGGCTCTTGCCGATGATCAGGTTCACGGACCGGCGCCGGAATATCCCAGGCACGGTGGCAGTCGAGGCATAAAGCGGAGAGAGGGAAGATGTAGATGCTGGGCGGTCGAGGAAAGAACTTAGGTCGGGCTTATCACTAGCCATTCAACGCTCCTATAGAGCGCAAGTATCCTATCGTGTCGGCGGAGGAGGCTGGCATCGTGGATAGGTGCGTGGATACGTCCATGCCGCCTAGTCTGAGGGAAGCAGGGCCAGCCTTGCGACTGGCCCCCACAATCCACGCGACCTGGCTGGGCAGGGGTAGGGATCAGCTACCGAGATGAATCCTAACGCAAACCAGAGATCAATGCAAGCGGAAATTACATGCAGGAAAGCCAATCTTCTCGCCAGCTAGTTACCAGTTGGTAAACATTTCCACAAAAATCTACCTGCCGCCGACCTCGACCTCAAGCAACCACCCACCAAAATACCTCTATACAGATATATAAACTACAGCCAACTTTGTCCGGATCGACTTAAACCCTACATTACAAACCGCGTAATATGATCACTTGACTTGTCCGGATCGTGTCCAGATTGTCCGGTAATATACCGCATTATGAGATAGTGGACAATCCGGCAGAATCCGGACATGCCTACTGACCATATTAAAACAACTACAATCACCAACTTAACCTATCCGGACATGAAATCTCCCAAGAGATAGCATTGCACTTTAGTAAGACAGGTTAGTAAGTAGTAAACGTTACTAGGTGTTTTCTGGCCCTGCAACCTGCCCCAAAATCGCTCGCTCCCGCTCCACATACCCCGCCCAGCCAGCCCTTGCTCGCCGCTCCTCCCTGGTCGTCGCCCGACCGACCAGCCGGTCGACCTGCGTCGCCCGCACCCGGACCACCCGCTGCCAGAGCCGGAACGCTGCCTGCTCGCGCGGGGCCAGGCCTCGCTCAGGGTGACAGCCGCGGAAGTAAGAATACAACCGGTCCGAAAAGTTTGTAAGCTGGTCCTGGGTCATCGCTGTTCTCCCTCTCCCTCTCCGCCCCTCCCGAGGCAAGGCCGGCTCGTCTTCCGCGCCGGCCCAGGTTTGGAATACTACAGTTGGTTGCTGCTGGTTGAGTGTTGCGTTGGACGCGGCGCCGGGCGGGACTGCCAGCCCGACATTCCTGCCTGGCCACCCTCCGGACGGGTTACGATGGGCTCGGGTGCTAATCTCGGCGAAACTCTTCCTCCTGCAGCCAGCTCACCCCCAGCCGAAGCTGCTCGTCGCGGTAGAACTCGGCTCGGGCCAGCAGGGTCCGGCGGCGCAGGAATCCCAGGTCAGGTCTCTCCGCAGCCAGCTCACACTCGCTGGCGCGCATTCCGAGGTCAAAAAACTTGTCGTCGTCGACTGTGGTCAGCCGGGCGATCCGCGTCGGCCTAGCCGAGTCGTGCGTGGTGGTCTGAGTCATCTTGCGTGCCTGCTTTCAGTCGTGCTTCCGAATGTCGTAAGGGTTGGGATCAGCTACCTCGTTCGCCTGCCTGACCCCCACCCGGAGGTCGTAACCCCTAGCCGCACGAGGGTTGGTCGCCGCCAGGTGGCCGACCTTGTGCCTAGCCGTGCTATGCTCTGGCGACTCGTACAGATACCCGCCCTCAATCACCTGCAAATGCCGGTTGATCTCTTTCACAACTTTGCGATGGTCGAGATAGGAGGCCAGCACCGCCAGGACGACGATGGCGAAGATGCCGATGAGTGCCACGCCGGTGAACCAGGCGTTGCTCTGGTCGATCTTGTCCATGAGGTAGGTCATCAGCGCCACCATCCAGTCAGCCCGGCGAACGCGTTAGTCGAAGCCGCCGCGAAGGCTGTCGGCAGCACAAAGTAGGCAGCACAGATCAGCGCCACGGTTACGCGCGGGTGATCTTCCAGCCAGTCCAAGAGATAAGTCATGCCGTCACACTTTCTGGTTTCAAAGTTTCCTGTTCCAAGGTGAACGAAGTCCCAGCCACCGCCGCCTTTGCCGCCAGCAGCACCGAGGCCCCGGTGAATGTCAGCCGGGAGACGCGCCAGACCGGCTGCCGCATATCCGTCACCCGCGCGTTGTGTAGCTCGTAGCTCATGCCGAGCGCGTTAGCCCCACCAGCCTGCTCAGCCTCGCGCAGCACCCGAACCTGCTCGGCGCAGTCGATCGCGTAGAGGTAGCCGCGAACCACGATCCCGTCCCCACGCATCCTCGCGCGGGTAATCACGCCGCACTTGTTGGAGGCGAGATGGTGGCCGAGGTCGGGGTGGACGTTCACGCCCATGCCGATGAGCGAGCCGAGCGCAGACTCGGCGGCGACCCTCTCCAGCACGATCCGGTGACCCTGCGCGCCTGAGGGCGACTTCTCGCTTGGCCGATCCACAAAAGTCAGCACGCCGCGGAACGGGAGCTTGTTTGGGTGAGGCAGAGATGATTTACGAGGCATGGTCAACGTCCTTTCCAGAGGTAGATTGCAAAGATTATTCCAACCAGTTCGGGAAGCGCAGTGACGAGGGTCATGCTCGGAGCCAGCGAGGCCAGCGAGGCCAGCGAGGCCAGTACGCCGCTCATTCCACCACCACCGCGAGCAGGGTCAGCACCAGCGCGGCCAGCAGCCAGCCGAGCGCGCGGAGGAGGTGGGCTCGGTCGGCAGGGGTCGGGTCGAGGATCGGGTCGAGGATCGGGTCGAGGTCGGGCTGGATCACGCGGCTACCCCCTCTCCCGTCTTCGCCAACCACTCGCCCAGCACCGGGAACCTCTCGGCAATCTCGCCCCAAGTCGGATACTTGCCGCCGTTCGCCTTGCCGTATTCCGCGGGCCATGCCTGACTCGCCTTGTACTCACGCTGGTACTGTTTCCGGGCATACAGCAGCGCAAAGAAGTAGCCATCCAGGTCGCGCAACGGACTGGTCGCGCGCGCCTCGGTAACCTCCACAGGTTCGCAACAGGTCAGGCTCGGATACCCGTACCCTCCCGTCCCGACCACCGGAATCTTCCTCGGCAACTCCACCCTGAACGCCTCGCGGTACTTCGCCACGTCGTCCGTTGCGGCGTCGTAAACCCGGACGTTGGCCAAGTCGTGCCATGCGATGCACCCGTACCGTTGCAGCACCTCGAAATCCCCCGCCGGAATCCGCTCCTCGAAGTACCGCGCGATCCGTTCCGCTACCTCAGCCTGCCGCGCAGCAGACGCAACCCGGTCCTGATAATCCTGCCATGCCTCCTGCACCAGCCGGGACAGCAGCCCAGCCTCGGCGCGCGGTTTGAATCTCGCTTTCAGGTTCATCGGATCACTTCCCTTCTTCGACGACTTGCTTGATGATGGTTAGGAGGTCGAAGGGTTTCACCGCCTTCGCCTCCGCCTTCGCCTCCGCCTTCGCCGTCCACGCCGCCGCCTTCGCCGTCCACGCCGCCGCCTCCGCCGCCGCCCGCGCCGCCGCCGCCCGCGCCGCCGCCGCCTCCGCCGCCTCCGCCGCCTCCCACGTCGCCGCTCGCGCCCTCGCCGCCGCTCGCGCCCTCGCCGCCGCTCGCGCCCTCGCCGCCGCTCGCGCCCTCGCCGCCGC
>Ga0187890_10000074_pt1 | contig 69310 bp, 61 predicted proteins | sample June2016WEW_21_1_FD_133005 | JGI IMG/M metagenome (GOLD analysis project Ga0187890, IMG submission 133005) | Peatland microbial communities from SPRUCE experiment site at the Marcell Experimental Forest, Minnesota, USA - June2016WEW_21_10 | ecosystem: Environmental > Terrestrial > Soil >... | reverse complement strand
GGCAGATTCTGCGACTGCGCCGAGGTGAGGACGCGCTCGCTCTCGGTGGCCCCCGCGCTCGACAGGTAGCGCCAGTGAACCGGGAACCCGTTCATCTTCTCTAGACGCGTCAAATGCTCGGCGCGGGTCGCCATCATGGGCACACCCGCAATGATCTTGTCCGTGGTCTCCAAGGCGGTCTTCATGGAAGCCGCCAGTTCGTTACCGTCCGGCAAGCTCGAGGCGGCGACCACGCAGTATTCCGTAGAGGCCCCTGTATGCCGCTGCTCTTGCCAGACGTGACAGGAATACTGTGCCGACCGATCACTCCGACCGGTGTCCGTGAATGTGCTGTCGCTGTGCGGCTGGCCCATCTGCGCGAGGTGCGCCTGCATCATGGCGCGCTTGTCGGGCGGCAGATTCGCCATCATGGCCTGCATTCGGCTGTTTTGAGCACCCATGGTGGCGTTCAGGCTCTGCGCATCGATTCGCGAGAACGTTCTGTCTCGGGTATCGACTTCCCAAATCACTCCGTCGCGGATGATGTTCATTCGCACGATGTCGCCCTTGGCATCGATGGAATCGATGCGCATCATGCCGCTCTGCGCATAATAGATCTCATCCGGGACCGTCTTTCCGCTCGGATCCTTGGTGGCCACTTGCAGCACGGCTCCTGCATGCACCGAGCCGCTTAGGATCGCCAGGGCCAGCAATAGATGGTTTGCGCGCATCGAACAATCTCCTCTTGTTAGCGGCGCTCCACGCGTCAGGTTTTCTGCAGCACGGCAGCGACCAACGTTTTTGCCTTGTCTCCATCGACGAAATGACTGGCCACGGATACCTGCACGTCGCGTTTGACCGCCGCGAGATGCAGCCTGGTGTTCGTGACGGCTTCGGCCGGGTCTGCGCCGGGTGCTGCGGTTGCCGACGAAGCAGTCCCAAATGGAGCGGAGGCAGCGTCCTTAACGGCTTGCGGAAGGGGGCGTTTTGCAACGTCCTCGGCTATCTGTTCGAGCGCGGCTCCGCCGATTTTCGCGACATGCTGGTCCAAGCGCCACTCCGAATAGCCGCCGCGCCAACGCACCACGACCTCGTATTGTTGCGGCACTCCTTGCTGCGGTGGCACCTCGTAGGTGCAGCCGTCGGTGCCGTGGCTTACTGGGTCGGTGCGCAGCGGGCCGATGATGGCCTCGACCTCGGCGCGCGTCAGACTCTTGCACACATCGACCGGCTGTGGCCGAGTCTTGTCGAACGCCTTTGCGGCCGCGACGGCCGCACCCCCGTCGATCTTGAGCGGTTGGTCCATGCGATTGTACGCGCTGTCGACGAGCGTCGCCGTCTGGCGCAACGTCGCGGACGAGGCCGTGAAATCGATGGTGATCAGTTGATCGCCGCGCAGCGCATCAAAGATGCAGCAGTTCATCGGCGTGAGCGCGGCCTCGTCCCATTCACCGGCGATCTCGGTGCCGTCGTCGAGCTTGAAGTTCTTCTTGACGTTGTTCGCGATCTCCGCATTGCCGCCTGACTTCATCAGGTTCTTGACCATACCGGTCATGGAGTACACTTTCGCGCCACCCTCGTACGTCACCTCCAGAGTGATCCACCGGAAGTTGGCCGTCTCGTAAGCGCAGCTCTCGCCGGTCGGTATCGGATCGACGGCGCCGTTCGAGGAGCGAAACGGGGGCACGGCGAGCGGTGCGCCGAGCACCGCTTCGACTTCCTTCGGATCGAGGAGATTGCAAGGATCTTGCTTGCTGAACTGTTGGAATTCGGATTTGGCGAAGGGCGGAGGCGCCGGCGCGCCCGAAGAAATCGGCGGTGCGGAAGTGTGTTGGCTGCAGCCGAGAAGCGCGCACATCAAGAGTGCGGTGAAGGCCGTCCCACGGTATCTGACAGCTCTTTTAGTCGGCATGCCTATGCCTATTGTGTCTCCCCGTGCTTCATAGCTTATCGAGAATCGGTATGCTGCACCAGACAGGATTGATGGGGGCCGGATAGTGAGAGGGAAATTCCCTAGGAGAGGTATCGGATGCCTTCCCAGGCTTGGGCTTTATTTTGTGCTGGGATGCATTGTCATTATGTTGCTCGATCTGGCATTTGCGCCGTGGATCTACCTAGTCGGCGGGCGTGTGAGGCTGGTGCCGATCTGGGCGGGATCCGGAGTGCTGGAGGCCCCCTGGGGGGGGGTACACGATCTATCTCTCTTTCTTTCTCACCCAGTCCAGCAAGCTCGCATCTCTCGGCGGGCGCCGGCATCGCAGGGGGTGGATGGATATGCACTCCGCAGGGCCTACGCTATAGCTTGCCTGTGACGGGCGGTGCGGCCGGGCACATATGGAATAACAAGTAGGGCCACAGCTTTAGCATCTACGCTTACTACAAGCCATTTGCATGGCAATATCGCAGGGAAGATCGTCGCCCCTCGCTCAGCTTCTCCGGACAATGGGTCGGACCTAACTTGGTGATGAACGATGACGGCAGCACTGCGGCTGCGTTCAAGCCTGACGGAACGTTGAAGACCTACCGCGAATCCCTACAAACCAATAGGAACCACGTCGTCTTACCTATTGTTTTGACGGAAGCTGGCTGGTGGTCAGTCTTCGCCAGTTGCCCCAAGATGCGCGGTTCATCAGCGGCGGAAAGCGCGGGGCGCGCATCGCGAAGTGAACCTTCGCGATCTACGGCGCCGGCACTCATCGACGACGCCGCGAAGGCATCGCATTAATGAGTTTTGAGACGGCACTGCTCTATCACCGGATCTCAAGCGTCAGCGTGTACTTGCCATGCCGTTCCTCGCCCATCGGACTCTCGCGCAACTGAATGTGGTAATCACCCGATGTGGGCAGCACATCGTCGAAGAAGACATCGCCCGGTGAGCCTTGTGAGTTACCGTCGGGAAAGGTAACGAGACCGCGAATGGCACCGGGTGCGTCGACTTTTACTTTCATGTGTTGACCGGCCCTTGCGGACACAAGGCAGCTGACCTCATCGTGCATCGACTTGAGCTCACCACCGGCTTGCGCGACATAAGCACCGCGTTTGAAGTGAATCGCAATCTCGCTTGCCTTGCTGGCGTAAGCGGACATCAAAGCCAGAGAACTCAGAAGTAAAGTGGATGCCGACAGGCGCGCACTGAATTTCGCGGTAATCATCCGATAAAGAATGCGCTGCATCCAAAACACTATCGATGACGTTACGTAGCGATCCGCCTCTGAGCTGCGGTAGTGAATAAAGCGCGTGCACCGCGAAAGTCAGCAATCGCGTAAATGATTGACACATAACTCTACATATGTTGATATTAAGACCATGCCTCGGACTGTCAACGCCTCGCGCCAGACGCGTGACTTGCTTTCAACCTTTCTGAAAGATCCCAAGGCTTGGCGCCATGGTTATGAGCTGTCCAAGGAGACGGGACTCAAGTCCGGAACACTGTATCCAATCCTCATGCGCTTGAGCGACCAGGGCTTGCTGGAGTCGAGATGGCGAGATGCGGAGGAGCCGGGTCGTCCTCCTCGGCACATCTACAGGCTTACCATCAGAGGCGCGGCATTTGCTCGTCGGCTGGCGTCGGAATCAGACACGCAGCTCGTGTACGACATGACTAGAAGGGTCAAAGCGTGAAGTGCTCGCCGGGTCGATCATTGGCCGAGGCACTGATGCGAATTTCGGCGACTGCATTACCGGGCGGCAGAGCGGCTTGGGGCGTTGCAATGCAATCGGAGCTGGGCCATATCAAGAACGATCATGAGGCGCTGCGGTGGGCGTGCGGCTGCTTACGAACCAGCGCGCTCGAGAGCTTTCGCGCAGGGACGCTGCTCGACTTTCGACTGGTGCGCTGGAGCATTGCGCTCTGGGCGATGTATCGAGCCACGGACGATCTCTGCAACACGTGCTTGGTATTGTCCTACAAGTTCCCGCACCTCTGGTTGCCGCCGATCTTCGCTCATTGCGTGCACGGGGATGACTATCAGCAGCTCATTCCGCTCTTCAATGCCACGGCAGGGTGGGAAGTCGCGGTGTGCCTGCTGAGCGGCGCGCTCTATCTGCTCGCGATCGTGTCGCTGTTGAGGCGCAGCTGTTACGCGGCCGCGTTTTTTCTTCCCGCCCTGGCCCTGAACTTCGGCCTCTGGCTCTACGAGCTCGGCAAGCCCCTCTATGCACAGTTATTCTCCTTAGGCGACTTCGCTCAGGAGGCGCTCGTCTATCTCACGACCGCGCTCCTTAGCTGGATTCTCTGGCGGGGCGCGCGATCGCCCCAGCCGGCGCATCGCCAGTCGAACCCGCGCCATTGAGGAGCGCACGAAGTGCAGTTTCGCTTGATGGTGAACGGGGAGGCTCACGAGATCGACGTCGAGCCAGATGTGCCCTTGCTCTGGGTCCTTCGTGATGATCTCCATCTGACGGGCACAAAATATGGTTGCGGGATATCGGCCTGCGGCGCCTGTACCGTGCACGTCGCCGGCAACGCGGTGCGCAGCTGCACGCTGCCGGTTGCCGCAGTGGCCAATGAGCGGATCACTACGATCGAGGGTCTAGGCGCCGGCGCGATAACTGCCGTACAAAATGCATGGATCGAGCAGCAGGTGCCGCAGTGTGGCTATTGTCAGTCGGGCATGATCATGGCCGTCAGCGCGTTGTTGGCCAGCAATCCCACACCGTCGGATGATGAGCTCAGCACCGCTGTGACCAATATCTGTCGCTGCGGTACTTATCCGCGCATACGCGCGGCGGTGCGCGCGCTTGCGGCTCGCAAGGGCGGCGGGGGTGGCGGTTGATCACCCGAAGAATGGTGCTGATCGGCGGTACGACAGCGGCGGGTGCGCTGCTGGTCGGATACGGCTTATGGCCGAGTGACCGGCGTAGCGGCATGAATTTACTGGCGACCGGATCCAATGCGCGATTTGTCTCCGACTGGATCAGGATCGCCGACGACAGCACCATCACCGTCGTGATCCCACATTGCGACATCGGCACGGGGACATTTACCGCGCTCTCGCAAATGGCAGCCGAAGAGCTCGATGCCGATTGGGGCAACGTGCGCGCAGAAGCGGCGCCCGCTGATCTGCTGTTCGCGAACTGGGCTCTGGTTGAAGGATATCTCCTCGATGAAGCCCACATGACGCGCGATTCGATCCCGGCCTTTCTGCAAGGAGCGGTGACGAATGCGGGCGCCCTGATCGCACGAGACCTGGGCGTACAGACCACGGGCGGGTCCTCCGCCGTGAGCAATACCGGTGTCTATGGCGTGCGCGTTGCCGCTGCGGCCGCACGCGAGCTGCTAATCGAAGCGGCGGCGGCACGCATGAGCGCGCCGGTCAGGGCGTTTCACACCGAGATGAGCCGCGTCGTCCACGCGCCTTCGGGCAAGAGTTTCAGTTTTGGCGAGCTCGCCGGCGCCGCTGGGCGATACAAGCCATCGTCGCATCCGAAGTTGAAGTCCAAGAGCGACTACAAGCTCGTCGGTAAATCCGTCCCGCGTTTGGATATTCCGGATAAAACAACCGGGGCCGCGCGCTACGGGATCGATACGCAAGTGCCGGGCATGCAGTATGCCGCAATTCATATATCTCCAACCTTCGAAGGCAAGCTCGTATCCGTGCGCGACGACGCAGTTGCGCGAGACCCTGGCGTGAAGAAGGTTGTCAAGCTCGAGGATGCAGTCGTCGTGATTGCGGATCGGTTCTGGCGAGCCCGCAAGGCGCTCGATTCGCTCGAGCCCGTATTCGATCGCGGAAAAAATGCGCACGTCTCATCCTCGACAATCCGTGACGAACAGCTCGCCGCCCTGAAAACCGGCAAGATGAAAAGCGATCTCACCAGAGGCGCCGGAGCCGATGCCCTTCAGAGCGGACCCGTCATCGAAAGCGTATACAGAGTCCCCTACCTCGCACACGCGGCGATGGAGCCCGTGAACGCCACGGCGCTCTATAAGAAGGACGGCACTCTCGAGGTCTGGGCGGGAACACAGGATGGTCTCGGCTCTCGCGCCTACTGCGCGAAGGTCGCCGGCGTGCGCTTGAAAGACGTGACCTTTCACTTGTTGCCGAGCGGCGGCTCCTTCGGCCGGCGCTTACCGGACTTGTGGAATTTCCTCGCCTACGCGGTGAAAACCGCGATGGCGCTACCCGGCGTGCCAATCAAGCTCATCTTCACCCGTGAGCAGGACATGCAACACGATTTCTACCGCCCCAGTGTCACGAGTCGCTTCAGAGCTTCCTTGGGTCGGGACGGCATGCCGGACGCTTGGGTAAACGACTATACGACTGTCGACGAGGCAAACAAGGAGGCGCACATTCTCTACGACGTGGCAAACCAGGCTTATAGCACCGTGAAAGTCGCCTCCCCCGTGCCGGTCGGTCCTTGGCGTAGCGTAGAGGCCTCATGGCATGGATTTTTCGTTGAATCCTTCATCGATGAGTTGGCTCATTTGGCTCATCGGGATCCACTCGACTACCGCCGCGCGCTACTGAAGGGCAAACGACGCCACCTCGCGACGCTCGAGTTGGCCGCAAAGAAAGCAGGATGGGATATGCCGCTTGCCCCAGGCAGAGGTCGAGGAATTGCCATGGTCGAATGCTTCGGAACGATCGTGGCGCAGGTTGCGGAAGTGGAACTCACGGATGAGGGGGCCATCCGGGTTGCCCGCATCACTTCGGCTGCAGACTGTGGAACGGCGGTCAACCCGGACGGATTCAGCGCGCAGATCGAAGGTGGAATCGTATTCGGCTTGAGCGCGGCCTTATACGGCGAAATCACGGTCGCGCGCGGGGCGGTGATGCAACAAAACTTTCCGGACTATCCCATGATGCGCCTTACCGACTGCCCGACCATTGATGTACACATCCAGCCGAGCGATGCCCCGCTGGGCGGTGCCGGCGAGCCGGGTACACCCCCCGTCGCACCAGCGCTGACCAATGCGATCTTTGCCGCAAGCGGAGTTCGCATTCGCGAGCTGCCGATCATCAAGCACAGCTCAGAAGTGCAGCTGTTCCGCAAGTCGACTGGGTGATTGATCGGCACGCTCGATTCCCTCGCAATCTTCCTGGTCGACGCACATCTTTGACCTTGGCGTCCGTTACGCGAAGTTTCGCGACGATGCAGTAAAACCGCTGGGGGACTGATATCGTAGTGCCCGTGCCGAGCCGCGTCGCGTAGTTGACTTGCGTCTTACCTAGTCTTACCATAACCACTCATGGATACCACCAAGCTATCCTCCAAAGGACAGGTAGTCATTCCTAAGTCAGTGCGCGATCAGCACGGTTGGGTAGAAGGAACGGAATTCGTTGTCGAGTCGACCGCGAATGGAGTGCTGCTACGACCGAGGCGCGCCTTCCCCGCAACGCGTATTGATAGCGTGTTCGGGTCGCTTCCTTACCGAGGAAAAGCCAAATCCTTGTCCGACTTTGACGCGGGGATTCGACGCGAAATTCGTCGTCGGCATGGTCGCCGGTAGCCCACTGCTCTCACTGTGATCGCAATCGATACAAACGTGCTCGTGCGGCTGCTGGTCAACGATGACGAGGCGCAAGGTTCGCGTGCGCACGCCGCTTTCGAGATCGAGGAAGTATGGATAGGCAAGACCGTTCTGCTGGAAACGTTCTGGGTGCTGCGCTCAGTGTACGATTTCGAAGACATTGTCATTGCGCATGCGATTGAGGGAGTATTGGGTCTACCCAGAGTGCAGGTTGAGGACTCGGAATGCGTCCAGCTTTGCCTGGCGGCCGTTGCAGAAGGCATTGATATCGCGGATGCGCTACATGTTGCTACGACGCCGGGCGATGCTCGGGCCTTCGCAACCTTCGATAAAGATCTCGCGCGTCGCTGCAAAACGCGGCTAGGCTCAATTGAGGTCCTCTAGCAACTGGAGACCCGCATTCGATCAGTTGACTGAATAGATGTTATGTGAAGTTGCGATGCGATGGCCCGTCGCTAAGCGGCTACCCGGTTTTTCGGAAGACCGCCGCGCTTACCGTTCTCGCGCGAGGCTCTCGCCTTGATAGCGCTGCGGCTCAAGCCCCCGAGTTTGCCGATCTGTTGCATCCATCGACCTGAACCGAAGGCGCGCTCGATGAGGCCGGGAACATAGAGATCAGCATCAAGCAGCGGGCCACCGGAAAGGAAAATTCGCAGCCGCCCTCAAGCGCAAACAAGATCAGCTCGCGCCGGGAATCATAGCGAGCCGCCCGTGCAATCGGTCCACGCCCGATCGCGGCCGCGCCACGCGCATTCGCTGCCTTAAATTGCTCTTTAGAAATCGCCATGCATCGCCCTCCACGCCTCACACAACGGTTGAACGTGCCTCGGCAGTAACCGTGCCAAGCGGTTCACGTCCGGCCAGGAAAACCGGTAGTTCTCACGCAAATTCGATCGGCCCGCTTGAACAGTTCACATTGAATACTGCCTGTCGACGGCCCTCCCAAACGTGCACATGAGCGAGGCAATGATCGTTTGTATAAATCATGACCCTGACGCGGCCAGAGCGGAGCACCGTAGGCATGACGAGGCCGATCCGAAGCGGGTCGTGACGTGGTTCTTGCGATGTTCTGTGGGAGTTACGAACTGCAGGGGAACTTCAGCTCGAGAAATCGAAAGAGCGACATAGGTCTCGGGCCGATCGGGCTGGTGTTGTCATAATGACTCCCGGTGAAGCTACTTTTAACCAGTTCCGACCTATTTGATAGAGCGAGATCCGTGTGGGGTTAACTTTTTGATCGATCAGAGACCGACTGCATAGGGATACGCTTTTCAGGGAATGGATGGTTGGTTGGTCGACTAGGAGGTTACTGGCATGGCACGAAGCGCTGAGATCGAGGACTTCGCCCTCAAGCGTCGCCTGGAACGACTCGGGCTCACGGGTCATGAGGATTCTTGGGCGGATCGCTATCTACTCTGCAATCATCTGCTGAGCCCCTCGTCCGCTACATCGCGGCAGAAATTCGAGGCGAGCGGCCGCTTTATCCGCGACCTCATCGCTCACCGATGGAACAAGACGCGAATCGCTCGCGAACAGACCGAAGCGAAGCGCATCTATTACATGTCGATGGAATTCCTCCTCGGTCGAACGCTTCGAAACAACATGATGAACCTCGCCGCTGAGCCACTCGTGCGCCAAGCGCTGGAGCGCGAAGGCTGGGATCTAGATCAGCTGATCGAGGAAGAGCCGGACGCAGGGCTCGGCAACGGCGGACTCGGCCGCCTCGCGGCCTGTTTCATCGACTCGCTCGCAACACTTCAGTACCCCGCGATCGGTTATGGTCTGCGCTACGAATATGGGATTTTCCGGCAAACCATCCAAGACGGATGGCAACGCGAGCGGCCGGACAACTGGTTGCGTAATCTCGATCCATGGGAGGTGGTACGACCCGGTAGGGTGTACGTGGTACCCTTGAACGCCAGCTTCGAGCTGAAGGGTGCTGGTATCGATGTCCAGCGTAACCGCCCGTCGAATTTGCTGGGAATCGCCTACGACAGGCCCGTCGTGGGCTATGGTGCCCACTGCATCAATACCTTGCGCCTCTGGGCTGCAGCCGCACCTGATTCGTTCGACTTTGAAGAATTCTCGCAGGGCGACTTCGCCGGTGCAGTGCTGCAGAATGTGGCGGCGGAGTCTCTGACACGCGTCCTCTATCCTGACGATTCCACCACGGCGGGTCGGGCCCTGCGTTTCCTGCAACAGTACTTCATGGTGAGTTGCTCGCTCCAGGATATCGTAGCCCGTTTCAGCAAGGGTAACGCGGATTGGTCCCTCCTGCCGAGCCGCGTGGCGATCCAGATGAACGATACGCACCCTGCCCTGGCGGTCGCCGAATTGATGCGGATCCTTCTTGATCGTGCGCATCTGCCTTGGGGGAAAGCATGGGCCTTGACGCTGCGCACGCTCGCTTACACCAATCATACCCTCCTTCCCGAAGCCTTGGAGCGGTGGCCGGTCGAGTTCTTCGAATTGTTCATTCCTCGGCACCTGGAGATCATCTACGAGATCAACCACCGGTTTCTCGAAGATGTCCGCCTCCGTTATCCGGGCGATGAGGCCCGCGTACAACGCGTGAGCCTGATCGAGGAGGCACCGGCGCGCAAGGTACGCATGGCCCATCTCGCTGTCGTCGGCTCCCACAGCACTAACGGTGTGGCGGCGATCCATTCGGATCTTCTACGCACACACGTACTACGCGACTTCAGTGAGATTTTCCCCGACCGTTTCAACAACAAGACCAACGGCGTCACTCCGAGGCGGTGGCTCCAACAGGCCAATCCATTTCTATCGCGGTTGATCACCGAGACGATTGGCGATTCCTGGGTGACGGACCTCGCGCAACTGCGAAGGCTCTTGCCCTTTGCCGAGAATGAGAGCTTCCGGGAGCAATTTCGCGACGCTAAACGTGCAGCCAAAGTTGCATTTGCCACTTGGCTAAAGCGCACCTCCGGACAGATCGTTGATCCCGACTCGATCTTCGATGGTCAGGTCAAACGAATTCACGAGTACAAGCGCCAGCTTCTGAACGCGCTGCACATCGTCATTCTGTATGACCGGCTGCGGCAGAACCCGAATCAGGAGATGACGCCGCATACGTTCTTCTTCGCCGGAAAGGCAGCCCCGGCTTACCATCTGGCCAAGCTGATCATCAAACTGATCAATAGCGTCGCCGGCACGATCAACGGCGACCCTATAGTGCGTGGACGTCTCAGGGTGCTGTTCCTGCCGGAGTATAACGTGAGCATGGCCGAGCGATTCATTCCAGCATGCGATGTCTCCGAACAGATCTCGACAGCCGGCTTCGAGGCGAGCGGCACGGGCAACATGAAATTCATGATGAATGGAGCGTTGACGATTGGCACCCGCGATGGGGCAACTATTGAAATGGCTGAGGAAGCCGGCGTCGAAAACTTCTTTCTATTCGGCTTGACCGCCCGGCAAGTGGCCGACAGCGCAGGCTGGTACGACCCGAACTGGCATTACGCCAATGAGCCGGAGACACGCGCGGCGCTTGACTTGATCGCGTCTGATCACTTCAGCCGCAATGAGCCGGGTGTTTTCGCTCCGATCCTAAACACGCTGCTGACCGAGGGCGATCGCTTTCGACATCTTGCGGACCTGACTGACTATGCGCGCGCTCACCAGGAGCTTGCGGCGTTATACAAGATACCGGATGCCTGGTGCCGGAAGGCTATCATCAACGTGGCGTGCTCCGGCAAGTTCTCCAGCGATCGAACGATAGTCGAATATGCAACCGATATCTGGAATATGAGGCCGTCCCCGGTACGATAGGAGGACATCTGACCCACCCGCGTCGAGCGCCTCGGGGGATTTTCCTTCTCCAGTACTTCGAGTTCGCAAAGTTGCGGCATGACGTCGTCTCTGCCCTGCAGATCGCTCCATCGATTCAGCGGCTCGATGGTCGCGACATAATTTGCTGCCCGGTCGAAGCCGTTGGTTTCTTTTCGATCGTCGACCGTACTTATCAGCAGGGCGACCGTAAATTCCTTACCGTCATGGTCAAGGACTCCCAGAAATACGCGGCGACAGGCGGCTGGGGGGTTCAGGCGTGGCCAGGCGGCGATGCGACGAAGCCGATCGTCAACGACGCGGTGAAGCAATGTTTCGGCTGCCATGTGCCCAAGCAAGCGAACGACTATGTGTTCTCGACTTATCTTCACTGAGGAGTTGCCCTCCGAGCCTCTGGCCGGCCGGCGGCCATCGGAGGGCTGCCCGTGAAATGGACGATCCGGGTTGAGCGGGCGCCCGACGGCAGTCGGTCATGCGTATCGCGAGACTGATATGAAGGCATCGAGTGCTGCGCGCGCCGTTGCTGTCGTCTGTACCGGCCTCTGTGCCGGGACTGCATTTCCATCGGAAAGGCCGGAGTGGGCATTCTTTGTGCCATTCACTGAAAGTGCAAAGCTAAACGCAATGCCCCCTTCCGACAGCGCGACTCAATGGCGTGCGCCCGGCAGCGGAAAGTCCTACACGCGTAGCCAATTGCAGGATGTGCTGAACCCTCCGGATTGGTATCCAGAAGAGCACCCGCCAATGCCGCAGATCGTGGCGCATGGCCAGCGCACCGTCGCGGACGAACCACCGCTATTACCCTGCGCCCTCTGTCATCTTCCGAACGGGTCCGGGCACGTTGAATCCGCGTCGCTCGCCGGACTTTCCGCCTCTTACATTGTGCAGCAGTTCGCGGATTTTAAGACTGGCTCGAGGCGCATCCTGGTCGGCAACTTGAAGACTATCGAGTTTCTCACGTCCTTGAAGAGGCGCTACACCGACGATCAGGTGGTGGCCGCCGCGCAATATTTTGCGTCGCTGAAACCACGCCCCTGGATTCGCGTGGTCGAGACTATTGCTGTCGTCAAATCGGTCGTAAGCCCTGAAACTCTGATGAGAACCGCGCTTCCCAATGGCGGTACAGAGCCGATAGGAGATCGTATCGTCGAACTGCCTGAGAGCACCATGGGCCTTCTGAATCGTGATTCCCACTCGGGATTCATTGCTTATGTACCCCGCGGCAGTGTGGCTGCTGGCGAGACATTAGTCACGACAACGGTTGCAGACGGCGCGCCTTCCTGCACCGCCTGCCATGGCGCCAGATTGACTGGCGTCGGCGATGTTCCTCCCATCGCGGGTCGCCCGCCAAGCTATTTGGTCCGTCAGCTTTGGGGTTTCCAGAGCGGCGATCGTCGCGGGACGTCGGCGGAAACTATGAGGTCAGTGACATCGAAATTAACAAGCGCTGAGATGCTGGCGATCGCAGCCTACCTCGCTTCGCGCCCACCTAACTGAAACGACAGTCGATGCTCGGTTTTACCGAAGCCTTTTTCTGCTAACGGGCATTGCAAAGGCGCAGTCGTGCGGCGAAGGGTTGCGCTCTCGGCCATGGCGGACACAGACACGAAAGTTCCGGTGCGTGACCCGGCCCAAGACCGGGTCACGCGCTTGCGAAATAGAACCCCCGGAAAGCAAATAGTGTGTCGACTTTTGCTTGCTCGCTACCAGCCCGGCGCAATGTCAAAGCGTAGTATCTGACCCGCTCCCGCAGGGGCAGCGCCGAAGTTCGATACATACAATCTACCGTCAGGTCCAAAAGTCATGCCGGTCGGCACAGATAGATTTGTGACGACGTTCTCGATTGCTCCCGAATGCAACACTCGGACCACCTTCCCCAATCCGGGAGTCGGAAGACCCGCGCCATCGGATAGCTCAAGCACATACAGCAGGCCGTCGGGACCAAAATCGACTGCCACTACCGTCGTAAAGCCCGCTTTTGAGCTAACTATGCGATGGCCGCGTGCTGGTTCTAATCCCGGCGGCAAATTGTCGAAATCGTCTGAATCTGATTTAGAGATGGTTAATATTCGCGCCCACTGTGGATCGATGGGAAACAAATTGAGATTTCCAACAAACAGAGATCCATCCCGAGTGGCAATTGAGGTGGGTACGATGTGGCCCTCTGAGGCTGAAATATCGATCACCTGTTCGATCTCTCCACTCTTCGTCACCGAGATCACTTGCCCGTGATTGGGTTCCACCGTCAGCAACCTACCGTCGTGGGCAATCACGCTATATAAAGTACCGTCCGGCTCAAAATCGTCCGCGCTTTCGTACTTGGACGGGTGAGTCTTCAACCAAGCGCCGATATCGGCGATGAGGTGCCAACTTCCGTTCTTGATATCCACCTTGGCAATGCCGCTGGGACTTTTCGGATTGCCATGTGAGCAACCGCCGCCGCCTATCAGCGCGTACAGATTACCGTCTAAAAATACGACATCGGCGACTCCGATGGTCCCATTGACCCCACCTGGGCCGATGGTGACCGAAGGAAACCCAGAAGCGACGGTGGTGACTTTTCCGTTTGGGCCGATCTTGGAAATTCGTGCGGTCAGTCCCCCCGTATCGGGACCTGGACCCCCCGGAGGTCCGGGAACCTGACGGCACTGCCCAATAGTGCTATTCGTGCCGCCAGTGCCTGCTTCCGCGACGTATAGATCACCGTCGGGACCGAACCTCAATCCCCGTGGTCCCTCCAGACCTGAGGCAAGAATAAATGGTGTGGGCTCAATAGCCTGCGCTATCGACGGCGCCGGAGCAAAGCTCCCTACCGCTGATGCGACGATTAGTGCGGTCGATAATGATCCAATGAGTTTCATTCCGTGTTCCCCTTGGTTGGTGTTTTTGGCACATGAATTGTTTGACAACGCGCCGCAACTGCCCGTGGCGATCAGGTATACGCCCGTTAAAACTTCGACGTCAAGAACTGTTCCGCAGGTCGTGCTCGCGCCAGTAAGTCCATCCAGCCCGCAAGGCCATGTTATGACTTTGACAGGTTCGTACGAAGGATTGTCTAGCTTTGCCGCTGCCAGGCAACGCCCAAGAGGCTTTTCACCCGGTCCTCGCACTTATCGCTCACCTTAATCAAGGTGAGGACAGCATTTTCAAATTTCCAAGTGTAAGTACCTGTCTGCTCACCCGCCTTGGTGCATGCCCACGGTCCCTCAGCATCGGTTAACTTGATTTCGCTTGCCTTGGCGGAGTAATGGCCCATCACCTCGAGCGTATCGCCCTGCTTCACACGAAACTGTCCCTTGTCATCAAAGCTCACAGCCAAGGGGGCTTGCTTGGCTTCGAACGTACCCGTTGGAAAGTCCGCCGCGAAGGCGGGAGATAGTGCCAGGATCGAGCCAATCGCGAGAGCATAGGCGCCCATATTCCCTGTGCCTGAAACGCGTGTATACATGGTCGTCTCCATTAAAGGTTGGTGTCTGAATGGCCGTAATTTGTCCCTACTCAATACCTGGCATGTCCCTTTTGCCAGTTGTTTTGCAATGCTCAACTGCACGCTGGCGCGCCAGTCGACATCGTGCACCCTTGGGGTAGGGGACCCACCCCAGAGGCCGCGTCCGAACATGCTGTAATTCACCCAAATTGAGGCCCTCTTGCCCCGTCACGGCACGCACCGTGCACTTCTCCTGGTGACGGACACTGTGGCAAAGTCCGGCGATTCCGTCCTCGCCGTTTCGCTGGCAGTTTTCTGGCAAACTTATGGCAGGCGGACCTATTCGGCATAAGTCCATGACAACATTGGAAAGACGCGTTTATCGACATTGAAACCTGAACGCGCAGCTGCGCTGTCCGGTGCGAATCCGCGGTCATTTCCCGAGCAGCGAGGCGGCGATGAAACTCATCTGGCTGCAATTGCGCCAGATCACCCAAGAGTGGAAGATGCTCCCAGTCTGCGGGTATCTATCGACTGTTCGGTACCGTCTCCTGCAGGAGCCTCACAATTCTGACGAATCCGTACCGCCGAGCGGTCCTATCGACTTCAGCGTGCAGAGCGTCCGATGCACCCATGCCTCTCATCCGCATCAACCGCCACGCTGCGAGCCTGGCTTCGAGCGTCCAGGCCATGAAACGCCGCCGCTCTGCATCGGTTGCGAGTGCCAGCAGTTTATCCAACGCCGCGCCATCTGTATGTGTCGCAGCAGCAACTTGCGCAAGCGCGATGTCAACTACATAGACTTCCTGCCGCGACGTCATTGCCTGCCGCAGCGTCCGAGCACGATCGAGGGCACTGTCTCGCTCAGCATTATCCCCCTGCGCCTGAGCGCACAGGGCGAGCAGCGCTTGCGCATCCGCTTCGCCCGTCCGCAGCTCCGCCGCAGCGAAGCCACGGCTGGCCTCCCGTAACTTGTCTCGTGCCGTCCCCCAGTGCTTCTCATCCATATCGAGCTGCGCAAGAGTCATGTGGGCATTATTCAGGTTCGTCGCGTCGCCCATGCTCGCAGCCTGACGTATGACGGTCTGCAATGCATTGCGCGCGGCAACGGTTTCGCCGCGATCGAACGCCACAAGGGCACATGTAAAGCCGCTGTACACGGCAAACTGCGGGTCGCTGAGTGCCGCCGCCTCTGAGTTGGACTGTTCGCATGTCGAATGCGCCTGATCCAGCTCGCCGCGCAGCCTTAAGGCGTCGGCATACGTGGCGAGCGACCAGACATGACCGCCGCGATCACCGCTGCGCTCAGTCAGCGCAGTGACCTCGCGATATTCTTGCATGACGTCGTCACTGACCGCCTCGTCGGCGGCGATAGTCGCGAGCGCCCGCAGCGTCCACGCCTGCAGATGCAAGTTGTCCGTCTCACGTGCCAGCTCCAGGGAATGGCGCGCGGCTGTCTGCGCACCGTCCCGGTCGCCGCTCACCCACAACAGCTCGCAAAGATCACGGTATATGAGGGCAACGCCCTCGACATCACCCACGCTCTGATCGAGCGCCAGGGCGCGCTGATATTCTTCGCGAGCATCCTGCCCGCGGTTGAGATCGGCAAGCACCGCGGCAAGCGCCCTGCGCGCAGCCGCCTCGCCGCGCGGATTTCGTATCGAGCGATAGGCCTCGATCGCGGCTGCGAGATTTGTGCGGGCATCCTCCCGCTGGCCGAGATGCGTTTTAGCGGCGGCGAGCTCGAGCTGTGCGTCCGCCACCAGGCCAGCCGCGTCATGCTGTTGCGCCTGACGCAGCGCGTTAGTCGCGTGCTCGGCATCGCCCTTCGCATCGTCTACGGCCGCCGCCAGACGGGCTGCAGCGAGTTCGATGCGCGCATCGCCTCCCGCATCCGGCAATTTACGCAGCTCCGCGAGCGTGAGTTGTGCCTGGTGAACTTCGCCTGCCGCGATCTGGGTGTCGATCTGATGAAGGCGGTATTCGGGATTGAGTGGCTTTAGCTTCGCCAGCGCTTGCCACGCATCGACCGCCTTGATCCAGTTACTGCGTTCGGATTCAACTACAGCCTCGGCCTGCAGACGTTGTTCTGGCGGCAGATTCGCGGCATTTTGGGCCGCTTGGCCGGCGGCGGCCAGGGCTTTGTCCCGATAGCCGAGCGCCGACCATGCCTCGGCGAGATAGGCATACGCGGGAGCGTAGCCCGGAGCCTCCGCGACCGCCTCGAGCAGCTCGTCACGCGCGCGTGCCGGGTCGTAGTTGCGCAGGGCATCCAGAGCGAACCCGACGCGACGTGCGACATCAACGTTGGGTGGCTGCTCGTTGGCGACCAGACCGAGTGCCTGCCCCCCCGGCGGTGTGATACCCAGCTTGTCGCGCAGGCTGGTACCTGTCCTGGTGACGAGAGTAGTGAGCTCACGCAGCCCAGATTGGTTCGATACGGACGCGAGTAGCGCGCCGCTGCGCGCATCCTGGAGCGCGATGTCAATACGGAGCGGTGCGTTGTCCTCAGCACCACTGACTAGATAGCTGCCGCTGACGACGTAGTCGGCATCGAGCCGCCGGCGCAGACGCGCGAGCGTCTCCGGCGCATAGCCACCTGCAGCGGGCGGGGCGACGTCGGTACTTGCATCGCGGACCAATTCGTCCGGCACCACGCGAAGGTCTTGCGCCACGTTCAGCTCTGCGCCAAGCATTTCGATCATCGCTGGCGCAATCCAGGCGTCCTTCGCGTTGCGGGATAGATTATTGAATCCGATAAACGCCACGGTACGAACGGGTCGGCTGCCCATCAGCCCTGCAGCAGGCCGCGAGTTCAGTCGCCATCCGATCGCGATGACGACGAGCCCGATGATGAGGCTGAGCCCCAGAAGCCACGCACGGCGGCGCTGCGTGAATGGACTGTCTTGATGGCCGTTGAGTGCAGGCGGGCCTTCTGCCGCGACGGCCCGTGAGGCGACCGAGGCAGACCGCGGCGGTAAGGCGGGGGTTTCCGGTAACGGTGTTGGCGATTGCACCTCCTCGGGAGCTGCGGCTGGCGGACGCTCAATCGTTGTAACCGGGGCCACAAAGCGGTAGCCGAGCTTTGGAACCGTTTCGATGAAGCGCGAGCCCTCCTCGCCCTCCCCCAAGGCACGGCGGATAAGCCAGATGTGTTTGGTCAGATTGGATTCATCGACGTAGCCGCGCGGCCAGAGAAGCCTCATCAGCTCGTCTTTACTGACCACATGGCCGCAGCGCTCAACCAGCAGCACCAGCGTATCGAACACCTTGGGAGTCAGCGCAATAGGCTTGCCGGCTTCTGACAGCCGGCGCTCATCGGGCTCGAGCTCGAAATCCCTGAAACGGTAAACACGTTTTTCCAACACTGTCCTGGACTTACGCGGAATGGACCGGGCTGCGACAAGTTTGCCAGAAAAATGCCAGCGAAACGGCAAGGACGGAACAGCCGGATCTTGCCAACGTGCCGACCACTAAGCGACGTGCACCGGTCCGGTGCCGTGGCAGGGGCAAAGGGTTCTCAATATGGGTGCATTACAGCGGATTTGGCTGCTGCCTCAGGGGTGGGTCGGCATCCTGGTAATGGGCGCGTTGCTCGTGCGACCCGCAGTTGCGGCAACTCTCACCCCCGCCCCGGCCGTTCACGATATCGACTGGCACACCAGCCCGCTTGATCTGAATCTTCGAGGCCTGAACGGGGAGCGCTTTCGATTCCACTGCCCATCGGGTAAGGCGAAGCCGGGGCAGGTCGTCGGGAAGGGCCCCTATACCGACGGCTCCTCAATATGCGCTGCAGGGGTACACGCGGGTGTCATCCACGCTGCAAGCGGCGGCCTTGTGACGATCGAACTGCGGCCCGGCGAAGCGCACTACGCGGCTTCGTGGAGTCACTTTATACAGAGCGAGAGCTACGACAAGTTCTGGAGCGGGAGCTTCCTGGTCATAGCGTCTGAGGCGGTGGAGATGCCGCCCTCCGTCCCGGCAGGGTCATGAGCCGGTGGCGCAGCGGAAGAATACTCTGATCGAGCCACGTTAAAACACACGGAGTCACGTCATGAAAACGACCTTGGTTCTCTGTTCGGTGCTCGCGACGGGGCCGGCACTCGCAGCCGATAGTCCCTGGAGCGGTACCTGGATAATCGATCCGGCGCAGAGCCACTTCACCGGCGAAACGTTTACCCTGACAAAGGGTCCTGGAAACCTGCTCCACTATAGCGACGGCAGCGCGGCCAGCTACGATTTTGGGGTCGACGGGAAGGAGTACAAGACATGGTCCAACCGTACGACGATCTGGACCCCTGCCGGTAACAACGCCTGGGACACCGTAACCCAAGCTGATGGCAGAGTGCTGGTGAAGTCTCATCGCCAGCTCTCCACCGATGCAAACACTCTGACCATGACCTTCACGGGCACACGACCCGACGGAACCGCGTTCCGCGAGGAGGAGGTCTACGATCGAGTGAGCGGCACGACCGGTCTGATCGGCACCTGGCGCTCCGTCAAGGTCTCCGAACCCAATGGACCTCGAGAATTTGTGATCACCTCACCAGCGCCAGGCGTGCTGCGTTACGAGGTCCCCGACATGAGGGCAAGTGCCGAAGGCCGCACCGACGGCAGCGACAATCCCCTCACCGGACCTGACATGCCGCCCGAATCCACCATCTCATTCAAGATGCTCTCGCCCATGAAGATCAGGTACGTCATGAAAATCAACGGTAAGACCGACAACATCGGGGAGCAAACCCTCGCCCCGGACGGGCGATCCTTCTCGGACGTCAACTGGAATCCGGGAAAGGAAAGTGAAAAGACCACGGGTGTCTTCCTAAAGCAGTAATTCCTGTTTCATCAGCAGATCAAAAATCCTGTCTTCTCACACCTAATGGGAGATCCGTCCATGTCCACACGCTACTCAACGTTCCTTCTCATGGCCCTCGGCATCGCCTCAGGGAGTCATGCCGCGAACGTGGCGAACCTTACATGTACCGGCAATCAAGGCTCGATCACCATGAATCTGAGCTACTTTGGCATTGGCGCGACCTTGACGAGCCCGGCCGCGAGCTCGAACCCGGTCCAGAACAATATGCTGCCCCTTAGCCTGCACGCCGCGCTCGGCTCCTTTGGGACGTTGTTTCAAGCGGTTGCCGCGGGCATGCCCTTTTCGAGCTGCGTGCTGAATACCCAAGCCTCCAACGGTGGAGCCATCCAGTTCACGTTCAGCTCAGTATATGTCGAGAGCGTTACGGCGGTGGCCACGTCGAGCAGCACGATGGCTCCGCGGACGGCCTACGTCGATGCGTCGCTCTTGTATTCATCAGTGTCGGTAACGCAAGCGGGGAGCACCATCGACGATGGCGGCACGAGCACGCCGCCAAACTGGGATATCGGTGCCAACAAGAGTTCGTGAACACGCTCGCTAAGGCCGCCCCGCTCAGCCGGGGCAGCCGCACCGATGCATCGCGTGAATGGATCCTGCGGTCAGCGGAAGGTCGACACATGAGTGCCATCCCGATTGCAAAAGCAGAGATGGGGACCCGGCTTTTCTTCGTCATAATGGCTTCGGCTGTAATCGTCACCGTGTTCGCCGGTTTTGCACCCACGTTCTATCTTCGCGACTCTTTCCCCCAAGATCGCCCCATGTCTTTTCTGCTGCACGTCCATGGAATTTTGTTCAGCGCATGGGTCACCGTATTTCTCGTTCAGACGCTGTTGATAGCGCGCGGGTCGCGAGCGTTGCATCAACGGCTGGGTTGGATCGCCGTCGGTATCGCAGCGACGATGGTCATCTTAGTCGTGGCCGCGATGATCGAGCAGTTGCGCCGCGTCGGCGGGTTTCCCCCGCCGCCCTTGGCGCTCGCGCTCAGCGTATTCGATATCGTTGTATTCGCAACGTTGGTCGGCACCGCGATCTATCTTCGAAAGCAGCCGGATTGGCATAAACGCTTCATGCTATCGGCTACGATCTTATTGCTCGGCGCACCCATGTTTCGCTTCGTCATTCATGACGTCGGTATTACGGATACGTCCAAAGTGGGCATTGTTTCGACGCTTCTCGTCGATGCGTTTTTCCTGCCGTGCTTTACCTGCGACTTAATGACCCGCCGTAGAATACATCCTGCGTATTTCGTTGCACTCGTCCTCATCATTTTGGATCAAATTGCCCAAGTTAAGGTCGTAACATGGGCACCTTGGATAAACTTATCAATGACGCTCCAGCGGCTGGTTGCATGATCCGACCACTCTTGCGACGGGGGCAGATGGCGGTCGAGTCAGGTGTAGGGACGCGGGTTCTCATGCCATGAGCACCAAAGGCAATTCTCGTAGGCAACTTCGCCTGCTCATCCCCCGGTTCCGCGCGGAGCCAGGACGCAGCCGGAAAGCCCCGCCGCTGCACTGAAAGCGAATATCAGTACGCGGCAGGCGCAGCCACGGCCACCAGGACTCCCGCTTCGTGGTACATACAGAGGATTGGTGCCGAGCGCTGCCCATCTTTAAATGCGTGCCGCTCGAAGACGAAGCGCGTTGCCGATCACCGACACCGAGCTCAAGCTCATGGCCGCCGCCGCGATGATGGGACTCAATAGGAGCCCGAACGCGGGATACAGCACACCGGCCGCCACCGGTATCCCCACGACGTTGTAGACGAAGGCCAGCACCAGATTTTCGCGGATGTTCCGCATGGTGGCGCGGCTCAAGGCCCGTCCGCGCGCGATTCCGGCGAGATCTCCCTTGACGAGGGTCAGCCCGGCGCTTTGCATGGCGACATCGGTGCCCGTGCCCATCGCGATACCGACATCGGCTTCGGCCAACGCAGGAGCATCATTGACACCATCGCCGGCCATCGCGACAACGCGGCCTTCGCGCTTGAGACGCCTGACGACGGCGTTCTTCTGATCCGGCAATACTTCGGCTTCCACCTCGATGATGCCGAGCTTGGCAGCGACCGCTTGCGCCGTGGTGCGATTGTCGCCGGTCAGCATGACGATCCGGATGCCCTCGCCTCGTAACGCATCGAGCGCCGCCCTCGTCGTCGCCTTGATCGGATCGGACACCGCGATGATGCCGGCCGGCTTGTCATCGAGTGCCACGAAGAGGGCGGTGGCACCTTCCTGTCGCAGCGCGTCGGCGCGCGCTTCGAGATCGGCGCTGGCCACGCCATGATCCTTGAGCAGCGCTGCATTACCCACTGCCACACGTCGACTCGCGATGGTGCCGGTCACGCCCTTGCCCGTGACGGAGGCGAAATCCGTAACGTCCTGAAGTGCTACCTTGCGGTCGACGGCCGCTGCCAAGATAGCGGCGGCGAGCGGATGTTCGCTCGACTTTTCCAGGCTTGCGCCCAACGACATTACGGCGGATTCCTCGAAGCCGGCCGCCGGCACGACCGCCGTCACACGCGGTTTCCCTTCCGTCAGGGTGCCGGTCTTATCGATCACCAGCGTGTCGACCTTCTCGAATCGCTCGAGCGACTCGGCATTCTTGATGAGCACACCGGCGCTTGCGCCTTTGCCGACGCCGACCATGATGGACATCGGGGTGGCGAGGCCGAGCGCGCACGGGCACGCGATGATGAGCACCGACACGGCGGCCACCACCGCCAGTCCCAGCGCCGGAGCCGGCGCCCAGATTATCCAGGCCACAAAGGTGATCGCCGCCGAGGTCATGACGGCGGGAACGAACCAAGCGGCCATCGAGTCTGCGAGTCGTTGGATAGGGGCGCGGCTGCGCTGCGCTTCGGCGACCATCTGCACGATGCGAGACAACATCGTGTCCGCGCCTATCTTCTCCGCCGTAATCACCAGCGCTCCCGTCCCGTTGATCGTGCCGCCGATCACTTTGGCGGCCGCCGCCTTTTCAACCGGCATTGACTCGCCGGTGACCATCGATTCATCGACCGCGCTGATTCCCTCGGTCACGGAGCCATCCACGGGAACCGCCTCACCGGGACGCACCCGCAATCGATCCCCCACGTGGACTTGCTCGAGACGCACCTCCTCATCCGTGCCATCGGCTCGCAAGCGTCGCGCTGTCTTGGGCGCCAATTTCAGGAGTGCTCGAATTGCGCCGCCAGTCTTCTCCCTCGCGCGCAACTCCAGCACCTGGCCCAGCAACACCAGAACCGTGATCACCGCTGCGGCTTCGTAATAGACCGGGATGAGGCCGCCATCCTGCCGAAGCCCCACGGGAAAAAAGCCCGGGGCAAATGTCGCTACCAAACTGTACAGGTAGGACGCGCCTATACCTAAGGCAATCAGGGTGAACATGTTGGGTGAGCGGTTCAGGATCGAAGCCCAGGCTCGTTGGAAGAAAGGCCACGCGCACCACAGCACGATGGGCGTCGCGAGTGCCAACTGGATCCACATCGAGGCCGCCATAGATACGTAGTGATCCAAGTTCAGCGCAGGCAAGTGGCCGCCCATCTCCAACAAAAAAATGGGTGTTGCGAGAACGGCGCCAATCACGAACCGCCGGATCATATCCTTGAGTTCAGGATTCGTGCCCTCTGGCTCAGGAATGCCCTCCGCCTCGAGCGTCATTCCGCAAATCGGACAATTTCCGGGCTCGCTACGGCGAATTTGCGGATGCATCGGACAGGTGTAAATCGCGCCCTGAGCGACCGGTGCGATTGGGGCGCTGGGCATATTGGGCGCGGGTTGAGCGGTCGGAGTTACGAACTGACCGGGGTCAGCCAGAAACTTCTTTTTACAGCCGCCGCAGCAAAAGTAATAGGTCTCGCCATCGTGCTCCGCCCGGCTCTCGGCGGCTGCCGGATCCACGACCATACCGCAGACGGGATCCAGGGTTTGGCCCGGTGCACTCGGGGTCGCAGCCTCGCTTGTGGCATCGGGATTGTGGGCAGCCGGTCCGGAGCAACAGGCTTTTTGAGCGGTTGGCTTCATGGGTATTCTCGGTCGCTGTACTTGATTCATGGCGTAGTCTACGGTCCGTACCTAGGTACGGAGTCAAGTCATGCCCAAAACAACCGCCAACCGCACCCCCGCCACTCTCCCCGCGCGTCCCGTCCCGGTGACTATTGGGGGGCTCGCCGGGCGGCGGAGTCGTTTGCCACGGCGCCGGTGCCATCGCCGATGTGCAGGTGGTGCATAACTTGGCGACGTACCAATAACAGGTCGCATCACATACGGCCCGGCCCCCGGGCTAAGCAGAACAATCCACACCCTTGTTTCGGTCTTAACCCTAGCAATGCGTTATGCGAAGTTGCCATGCAACAGATTCCTGGCACTCTTGATGATGGTGATTGCTAACTCGCTATGTGCCCTTGGCGGCCCCTATTCGCGTCGCTCTTAGCGCCCGCAGGTGCTACGTAATCGGTGCATCGCCAGACAGAAGCGTAGTCATCATGTCGGCTTGAATATCTTAACCCCGGCCTTAGTAGCCGCGCGCCGCAGTTCCTCATCGAGCGTCGCGATCGGCACGGCCTCGCGCAGCGCTAACTCCAAATATGATGCGTCGTAGGATGAGAGGCGATAACGCCGCGCTAGTTGCAGCGTATCCGACAGCACGTGAGAAAACGTATCCGCATCGACCTCGATCGGCACCCCCTCGATGAGCGCTATAAAAGACTCGCTTTGCGCCTCGCTCACTTGTCCCTTCGCTTCGCAACGAGCGATCACGTTTGCAATTTCAAGACTCCATGTCAGCGGTACGATTGCCGCCCTAGGACCGACTCCTAAGCTCTTCAATACGGCAAACGGATAAGCCGCTTCGCGTGCCGCCGTGTCCTTGAGGAGCCAAGACATTGTGACCGAGCCGTCGAGAACAAACGTCACTCCCGGCCTGCCTCGATTAAAGCCCTAATATCCGCTTTGCCGCGAACGGGATTATCTTTCTTGAAGGCGAGGAACCGGTCAATCGCCGCCGTCGCATTCTTGACCGACGAATCTTCGCTGGGGACTAAATCCGCAACCGCCTTCCCACGATTGGTAATCGTAAAGCGCTTGCCCGCCTGAACCTGCCGCAACAGTTCTGGCAACTTGGTCTTTGCCTCGTAAGCCCCGATTTCGATCTTCATGGCGACACCTCCGTGCCGAGTAGACTAGTCGATAGACCAGTCTGAATCAACACGCCCGGTGGTCCGCGGCGACCGCTGGGGAGTTTTTTCACGCAATAGATGTTATGCGCACTGCGCTTCTATATTATTGATTATATTTGGATAATGTACCAATCGGCGCGCCGTACTAGACGACAGCGTCGTTAAATTGCGGAGAAAACTAGCGACCTTTCGTCACTTGGAGCCGAGTTCACCGATGGAGATATCGAACGAAGGTTTGCCCGCCGCATCGCCACTCGCGGGAGCATTGAATTTTCGAGACATGGGCGGATATCGCACTGCCACCGGGGGTTCAATTCGGTGGAATTGGCTCTATCGATCCGCCGCAGAGGCCGGCACACCACTCGCTCGCTGACCGGCCTCGCGGCGGCCGCAGACATCTCGCTCTCGGGCACGGGCACGGGCACGGGCACGGGCACGGGCGAGGATGGCCCTGACATTCACGGCTTGGGCGATGCGAATGCGGTCGTGAAGAACCGCCATCATCAGTGCGCGGTTGTATTTCATGACGAGTGTCTGGCCGGTGAGGAACGAATGGGACTTCGCCCAACCCGGACCGAACCGCAGAGCGAGGCTCCCGGTACGCGCTGCGTTATCCTTCGCGCCCAGATCCTCGGTCACGTACAAACCGGGAATTCCAATCGACCCCGCGGCGCGCGTCACCTCCATGAGCTGGTTGAGGACGACCGCGAGCAGATCGGCGCCGCCATGGCCCTTGACCTCGAAGCCCACGCAGTCGACCGCGCAGTCCGCCTCGCGGACACCCGGAATCTGCTCAACATGATCGGCCACCGTGCGGCCTTCCGCGGGGCCTCTATCGATAGGGGATGAATCCACCATTTCACCTGTCGGTACGCGTCACGATTTGTCGAACATGGCGAATGCCGAACGCCGCAAGGCCAGCGACGACGGGAATACTTAGCGCCATCGCCAATTCGTAGTTCACATTCCAACCAAAAGCCTTGATACCCTTGGCGATATAACCGATCAGTCCGACGACGTAATAGGTGATCGCAGCGATCGATAATCCCTCGACGGTCTGCTGCAGTTTGAGTTGCGCTTTGGCGCGGCGATTCATTGACTCGAGTAGTGCCTGGTTCTGTCGTTCGCGTGTCAGATCGACTCGAGTCGCGAGCAATTCATTTGCGCGGGCAACCCGTTGCGACAATGACTCCTGGCGTCCCGCGACCGCACGACACGTATTCATCGCGGGAGCGAGCCGGCGCTCCGTGAATTCACCAAACGTCTGCAGGCCCGGAATGCGCACTTCGCGAAGCTCGGCGATACGTCGCTGGACTAGTTCGTAATAGGCCGCCGCAGCACCGAACCGGTAGTGGTTCTCCGCCCCGCCGCTTTCGATTTGCGCTTCCAGGCGGCTCAACCGATCCAGTAATCTGGCTTCATCCTCCTCGCTGGCGCTTTGGAGGACGGCCGTAACCTCCGACAATTCGCGTTCGTATCCCGTAATCAGTGGCGCGAGGACCTGCGCCACCGGCAGCGCGAGCAGCGCCATCATCCGATAAGTATCGACTTCCAGGATGCGCTGGACGATACGACCCGCCTGGCGTGGGGTCATGTGCTGATCCATCAGCAAGAAACGACTAAAACCGTCCGTTCGCACCCGAAAATCCGTCGCAGCGATCGCCGCATTATCGCCGACGCGCGAGCCGACCAACACGTTGTTATCAAACCACCGTGCGGCGACCTCATCGAAGTTCTGCGATACCGCAGATGCATCGAGAATCGCACCGTTCGAGGCCACTATGATTTGACCCTTGATACCCGACAACCAATCCTCCGGAACGGCGGTGAGCGCGGCGGCGGCGAAGGGGTCGGCGAAGGGCCCCGACACTGTGAATGTGTACCGCGTGAATTCGGCGTGGCGCTCCCATCGAAGCGAAAACTCGCCCAAATCCATGCTGAAGTGGTTCGAGACACTCTCGGGTATCTGGCGACCGAAGCGTCGCACCAACCGCCGCACGTGCTCCCATTCCTCCTGACGCGCGCCAGATTCTGACAGTAGCGCCAGGTAACTGACACGAAGGGGCGCCCGTAGTGAATCGGAGGGGCGCGCATGGACTTCATCATTGAGTTCGCTGCGCAACGCGTGGTTTGGGGGAAGCATGGGTGGAGACGGTAGCGTGAGCACGTGCAGGTGTCACGCGCAGTGCGAGTGTGGAATAGGCTCTATCCCAGCTTCCATAGTCATGAGGCGAAATCATGCAGTTCAGGTTCTTGCGAAGCGCTCATCGTCGACATCGGCGTCTCCGCGCAAGCCCTAGCCCTTGGTATTGGTCGATGACCAAATTCGCTCAATTGGAGGAACCACGCTTCAGGGCAGTAGCACAATCTTGCCGCGGATATGTCCCTGCCCGAGCAGCGAGAAGGCCGCTCGAACGTCGTTCAGAGGGAAGGTCGCGGCAATCGGCACTTCCAGATCGCCCGAGGCGACGAGAGCAGCCAATTCCGCGATCACTGAAGCGTTTCTCGCTGCGTTGCTGCCCTCGGTCTTTGCCCCATAATCGCGCGCCGCGATAAAATCGATGATCGTGTCGATCCGCTCCCGGGAAACGCCGAGCTCGACTGCTAACTTTACGTACCCTCCTCCATGCGTATCGATGAACGCATCGATTCTTCTCTCGCGAAGCCGGTCGCTGAGATCCGCGCCATACGACTCTGGTTTGACCCCGTGTGCGGCCAGCCACATGTGGTTGGAAGGGCTGGCGATGCCGATCACTTGCGCGCCGGCACGCGCGGCGAGCTGCACGGCGATCGCCCCCACGCCGCCTGCGGCCGCCGATACCGCCACGGTATCACCCCTCTTTAAGGATACCGCACGCACTGACGCATAAGCCGTGCTACCGGCAATTCCCAATGACCCGGCGACTTCCCACGGCACCTTGGGCGGCTTCATAGTCAGATTCTGGGCTTCCACGATGACGTACTCGGCGTGGCTGGCGCGCCGGTCAGTGAAGCCGATCACTTCGTCCCCCGGCGCGAAGCTTTCAACCCCCGGGCCGACCTTCGTCACGATTCCGGCCAAATCGCTGCCTTCGCCCGAAGGGAACGTCGCCGGCCACATTGCGTGCAACAGCCCCTCGCGGATTTTCGCCTCGCCTGGATTGATCGACGTGGCCTTGACCCTCACCAGCGCCTCGCCGTGGGACGCTTCGGGGGTCGGTACATCCACGACCTGCAGAACCTCTATCCCACCGTACCTGTCGAATCGCACTGCTTTCATGACCTGCCCTCGTTACTCGAACCGGTTAGCCCACGTCGGGTCATGACCGACAACCAACATGCCGCAGCCTAGATTGCGCTTGGGCGCTGGCGAAGTCTAACCCTGACGCCGCGTCAAAGGCTATCGCTGAGGGGCCGGGTGAGCCGAGAGACACCGTACCGCGCATCGAGTCGCGCCGGACCTCTCTGCGCGCGATAGGATCGTCTGCTTGACGCGAAGTGACTCGTGATGGTGATTCCTGCTACCACCGCGCCGACCAGGTAAGCGACGACAACAGCTATTTTGCGTCTTGTTTTCGGTGGTCTTGCTCTCCTCGCGCGTCGACCCGAATGCCGCGGCCATGATCTTTATCAGCGTCGTCGTAAAAACGACATTCGTCTGCTGTAACTGGGTGCCGACGATGCTCTGTAGGCCCATTGCAAAGCCCAGAAGCAAGATCTCGACCTCGATGAAATCACCTGCCGAAGGCGCACACCACGATGATCAACATCTCTAGACCCAGGATGCTTCTTACCGCCGAGCGGCTTGTCTTGCCGTGGGCTTGCAGCGTGCCAACCGCGATGCCCACGATAAAGCCGGCCAGCGCGCTCAAAGACTTGAGCGCGGAATGAATCGCCCCCGTTGAAGCGTAGTACCCCAGTAGCGCGAGATTGCCCGTCATTGCGGATGTGAAGATTCCACCCAGTTTAGCGAAGCTTAGAATATCAATGAGACCTGCGGTAAACGCGGCCGACGTTGCCGTCCGCCACGCTGAGGGAGGCGCCGAGTTACGCGCACAACCGCAACGCACCCTGAACCGGCCCGATGCACTCAATGCAATCTCGCTTGAGGTGGTGGCCGATTTCAACGCCGCCCTGGATGAGATTGAGGCCGCACCGACTCCGGCGCGCTGCGTGGTCCTGACGGGTGCTGGCCGCGCCTTCTGTGTGGGGGGCGACATTACGGCTCATCGGGATCGAGCGGCGGATACACCACCCTATGACTTAGGCGAAGTGCTGGAGCGACATTTCAACCCGCTCCTGCTTCGATTGGTCACGTTTCCCGCACCGCTGGTTGTGGCGGTCAATGGCGCGGCGGCCGGCGCGGGCTGCCCTCTGGCCCTGTGCGGAGATGTCGTGGTGGCTTCAGACCAAGCGTATTTCGAATGTAGCTTCACCAGGCTAGGGCTAGTTCCCGATCTTGGCACAACCTGGTTGCTGCCCAGGCTGATCGGTCGCGCGCGGGCACACGCCATGATGCTACTCAATCAGAGAGTCAGCGCCGAAGAGGCGAAAAACTGGGGGATGATCCATCAATGTGTGGCGCCGGATGCGCTGCACACGGTGGCGCTCGAGACGGCCTCGAAATTGCGAGCAATGTCCGCGCCAGCACTCCGCGCCACACGCTGGGCCGTCACAGAGGCGCTCGGCGGGTCACTGATCGATGCGTTGAAGCGCGAAGCGCAGATTCAGCAAGCACTGGGACACAGCCGCGATTTCGCGGAGGGCATCGCCGCATTCTTCGCACGTCGCCCCCCGGTCTTCGAGGACCCTTGAAACCTGTGGCCCTCCCGTATCATCCCTGCGACGGACGAGATCGGGCAGTTGAGGTACGTTCAAGGTACAGGAGCGTCCGACCATGACTGTCACCACGATCGGCATTGATCTGGCAAAAAGCGTGTTCCATGTTCACGGCGTCGTTCCTCGCGGCCATGCCGTTTTGCGTAAGAAACTGAAAAGGACCCAGTTTCTGCCCTTCTTTGCAAATCTGCCGACCTGTCTGATTGGCATGGAATAGACATGCGCTTCGTGCATGCGAAGAACGTGGAGCAACGGGCGGTGCTCATGATGCATCGAGTGCGTCCAATAATTTCTGTCATCGTCTGCCTTGTTATCGCCGCGCGAGCAAGCCATCATGATCGCGCAAATTGCGGAATTCATTGGGCTTCCGAACCTGCGTATACGCGTCCTCTGCATACCGAATGACATCGATTGTCTAAGAAAGTGACATGGAATAGTGGTGTCGACACCAGCGACCGCCGCGGTGTCCGCGCAGCGACCCCGGTCGCGGTGATGGGAAATGGACGGGACCGCAGCAGGCAGGCGCCGCTGGTCGACGGCGTGTGCGTCGCCTATCACCTCGCGCAGCTCGGCGTCCCCGAGTCGGTCCTGTCGACAGCCGGCGCGCCCTCATGAGGGCCAAGGGAGCCGGACCGGACGCACCTCCCCATCTCGAGCGTCGCCTGACGCTTTTCGACTCGATCATGATCGTCATCAGCGGCACGATCGGCCCATCGATCTTCATCATCCCCGCGGCGGTGCTCAAGGCAGTGCCCGATCCGCGCATCGCGCTCGGCCTGTGGATCGCCACGGGCGCCATCACCCTCGTGGCGGGTCTCGCCTGCGCAGAGCTTGGCGCCATGTTCCCCGAGGCGGGCGGCCAGTACGTGTTCCTGCGCGAGGCCTACGGCGGCTTCACGGCGTTCCTGTACGGTTGGGTGCTGTTCACGGTCGGCAACTCGAGCGCGCTCGCGGCGAGCGCCATTGCGGCTGCACTGTTTCTCGGTCAGGCGTTTCCCGCGCTCGCCGCCGAGCACGTGGTATGGTCGACGGGCATCGCCGGCTGGCCGCTGTCGATCACGCAGGGAAGCCTGATCGCCGTCGCCTCCATCGTGATCCTAACCGCGGTTAACCTACGGAGCGTGAAATTCGCCGCCTGGTTGCAGAACTTCACGGCCCTCGCCTACCTCCTCGCCGTGCTCGTGATCATCGTGGCCGGATTCGCAATCGGCCGGGGCTCGTTCGCGCATTTGCACGGCGGCAGTGGACTCGGCGGCATCACGGCCGCGGGCGCCGGTGTGGCCATGATCGCCCTGTTCTACAGCTACGACGGCTGGGAATTCCTCTCCTGGGTAGGCGGCGAGATAAAGAACCCCCGTCGCAACCTGCCCCTGGGACTCATCATCGGCATCGGGCTCGTGATTCTCACCTATCTCCTCGTGAACGCGGTGTTTCTGTACGCACTGCCGCCGGCGGAGCTTGCCCATACCGCCGTGCCCGCCGATGCGGCCGTCGGGCGGCTCTTTTCGGCCGACGTCGGCCGCGCCGTCGCCTTCTTCATCGCGCTCATTGCGTTTGGATCGAACTGCGTGGTCGTGCTCGGGGGCGCACGCATCTACTATTCGATGGCGAAGGACGGCGCCTTCTTCCAGAAGCTGACGCGACTGCATCCGCGCTGGCACACCCCCACGACGAGTCTGCTCGTGCAATGCGTCTGGGTGTGCGTGCTCATTTTCAGCAGCCGCTTCGACCAGCTCTACACTTGCTTCATATTTATGATGACGGTGACCTACGCAATGACGGTGGCCGCCGTGCTGGTGCTGCGTCGAACGCAGCCGCACCGGGCGCGTCCTTACCGCTGCTTCGGCTACCCCTGGCTGCCGCTCCTCTACATCGTGATCGCGACCGGCTTCGTCATCTCGACCCTCCTCTCGCGCCCGCGCGAATCCCTCGCCGGTCTCGCGCTCGCCGCACTCGGCATCCCGCTCTATCTGCACTGGCGACGACGTCGACGCACCTCGGGCTCGCGACCCGGAGCGCTCGAGGATCAGGGTTAGGCCAAAGTTCGCGAATGTGATTTTCTAGTTCTTCTTTTCGCGTGCGGACGGGTAATTGTCTGATCACGCTCTCCCTTCGCCGACATTTTCCGGCACAAGTAGATGCCAAAGCGTTGGGTATCGTTTGAGAAGGTCTACCACCCGCTCGGCATGTCCCGGATAGAATCCATTACCGATCTCCAGTGTGACTCCCGACCCCACACCCTCTGCACCCAAAGCTGCGCGTGTAAAGTCCGTCGTCATACTAAAGAAAAGGACATGGCCATCCGGCCGAGTCGCGAGGATACACGCCATTTCAACGTTTGGCCGATCGACGCACGAAACTGTGAGATCGGCCGGTACCCCGACCCGTGACGCGAACTCGACGGCGTCCGAAGCATCCGCGATTACTGCTTTAAGAGCAGGGATTCCTAGGCTCTCCAAGCGACCTACCCGTCTCTCGCTGAGGTCTGCAACAATAACCTCACTTGCACCCGCCTCCGCCGCGGCCACTGCCGCAAGGGACCCGCTATTGCCCGCGCCGACGACAAGCACCCGCATGCCCGGTCGTGTCCGAGCGCGCACGCGCGCCGGAGCTCCGGCCACGTCGAATGCTGCCAGTACAACAGACTCGGGGATGCCCGCAGGAATCTCGGCCCACGGTGAGCGCCCGAACAGATACGCGGTGCCGCGCGCTTCGACGCTGTTTGACTCCCGGTCGATTTCACCGAGCGCATCGAGACGCAACGGCGTCAAGGTCAAACTTACCAAGGTCGCAATGCGCATGCCTACTTGCGGTGGTTTCGGGTGAGCACCACCCACCTTTCGCACCTGTCCCGTGAGGATGCCACCCGAGTTTGTTATCCGGTTGTGCAGTTTTCCCCGCTGCTGTACGAGTGTCAGCAAGGCCCGCCTAGCGGCCTCCAAGTCGCCTCGATACTCGTTACGCAACTGCCGGAGACTACTGGCATCGATGTGCAAATGCTCGACCGCCACTTCGATCTCCGTATCTCCGCACGGAAGATTCGCATCGAGGCGGTCTGCTGGCTGCGGAAGCGTATGAGGCTGCCCGATGACACGGTGTAGACCGTAAGGACTCTCTGCGATGGTCATTCTGTTTCTCGCCCGCCGTGTAGTACCGACATTCTCTGATGACTTGCTTTGCGCGACGACTCGACCCAGGAGTCTGGTGCAAATCATCTGGCCTGATCAAGCCCAGCGTTCTATGGCGCGGAGCCAACGGCGGCCTTGCGACGCTTCTGGTCGGCTCTTCGGGCCCTGACATGCTTGAGCTCTGGGAGTGGACGCTCGCCCCTGGCGAGAGTTTCGATCCAAGAAATACCCGTAGGGGACTCTTGCACTGCCATTTGTGCAGCACTCAACGTCCGTTAATGCGAAGTTCCGGTGCATCGCTCGGTTGCCTAAAACGACTCGGCTGGTTGAAAAGGCTCCCTTCGTGAGAGCTTCGGCAGCAAGATATGGAAATTGCCGAGCGAACGGACGGCGCGCCCCACATCCGATTCAGATCGGCCGGGTATTTCATCATACCGTTGAAGAACCCTTCCGTTGATGGGAAGATTGGAAGATGACAGTATTCGCCTTTTCTCATCGGCCGCTCGCGTCGATCGGGGCGGAAGTCGAATTTGATCTTTCGCGACAGCTCGGTGGGGCACAGCAGGAAGCGCTGCGGGCGCTCCTTTATGATCAGGGACTTCTCCTGTTTCGGGGCCAGTCGCTGAGCGATGAAGACCAGACCCGGATCTTAAGCATTTTCGGGCCGGTGCTGGTCGAAGAGGGCGGGCATCGCGAGATCGCTGCCGACGGCAATCTTGGATGCTGTCGGCTTCTCTACCATTCCGATCTCGCCTTCACGCCGGAGCCTTTCAAACTGCTTTCGCTCTACGGCCTCGAGGTCGAGCCGGAGCGCAACATAACGTTCTTTGCCAGCGGCACCAAGGCCGCCGAAACGCTTCCGGTTGTTTTGCGCCAGCGGATCGCGGCGCTGAAGGTGCGGACGGTGATCCCGGCCAGTCAGGTCGAGCGCGCCACCCGCCATGAGACGCCTGATTTCTTGCCGCAGGTTACCGGGTCGATGCTGATGCCCCATCTGGTCACAGGCCGACCCGTCCTGAATGTCTCCGAGATGCAGACTTCCCGGGTCGAAGGATTTCCGCCGGAGGAGAGCGAGGCGCTTCTCCAAGAGCTGTTCAGCTATCTTTATGCGCCGTCAAATTGCTACGAGCATCATTGGCGCAATGGCGACTTCGTCGTGTGGGATAATATTGCGATGCAGCATGGGCGACCCGATCAGGCAAATACCGGCAAGCGGCGACTGCGCCGCATCGCCGTCGCGGACAAGACCTTCTTTCAGCTCTGTCCCCAATTCAGCATTGAGGATCCGCGCATAATCGCCTGGGGCTCCGGCGCCACGCTCATGGTCGATTGAAGTAAAGGTAAGGGAAACGAAATGCCGTACAAAGTTTCGCCTCTACCCGGACAAGCGGCCTTCGGCGCCGTCGTGACCGAACTCAAGCCGGACGATATCGGCGATCCCGCAATCCAGGCCTCTTTGCGCAAACTCTGGATCGATGTCGGCGTCATCGTTTTCCGCGGCATGGAAGGCGGCGAGGAAACGCATCTCCGGCTGAGCCGCATTTTCGGCAAGCTCAAAGATCACCCGATGTATCGCGGCCTGCCGGAATATCATCCGGAATTGATCGAGCTTTTCTATGAGGGCAAAGAAGATCTCTACGAGGTCGACGGCAAGATACTGGGCGCCTATCTGCCCTGGCACAGCGACCTCATCTATACCGATGAGATCAACAGAGGCGGCATATTGAGACCCGTTCAGTTGCCGGCCCGCGGCGGCGGCAAGACCGGGTTCATCGATCGCATCCATGCCTATGCGACCTTACCCGATCAACTTAAGAAGCGGATCGAGGGCATGGAAGTCCTTTACCTCCCTCATTTCGATGCGAGCACGCAACGCTTCGGGCGCGCACCGGGGATGAAGCTGGTTCGGGCGGGCGCAAGAATGATGAGTGCCAATGCCGAAAAAAGACCGCGCACGGTGCATCCGCTCATTTATCCGCAACCCGAGACCGGGCGTAAGGTGCTCAATGTTTCGCCCTGGTTCGCCGATGGGATTTACGGAATGGAGAACGCCGAAGGCGACGCCATCCTCAAGGCGGTGATCGAGCACTGCGTGCAGCCCGATCTGGCATATTTCCATGATTGGCAGCAGGACGACATGGTGCTGTGGGACAATTGGCGCATGATGCATTGCTCGACCGGCGTCGCACCCGACGACCGTCGGCGAATGAAGCGCACGACGATTGCCGGCGATTACGCGCTGGGTCGGGTCGAACACGCGGGCGACGCCATTCCGGAGTCGCAGCGCATCAGCGTGTGATCAATAGCCACATCGTCCCGGACCACGCGGCGCTCGTGACCGATGGCGCAAATGCCCGCGCTCGGCTTAAGTGCCTGGGTGATCGTTCGCGCTGTGGCACGCCGGGTGTGGCAACGGCGCGCCCTGGCCACTGAATCAGCGCCGATTAGCCCTCGAAGCGCTGCGCGGTACCCTCCCCCGCCCTGCCCGACCCGCCGCCACGCCGGCGGATCCCGTGGGGGGAGGGGTCCGGTTCGAATAGGCGGGGCGTCGCCGGGCAGTCCGGGGACGGACAACGCCGCCGAAGACAATAACGCCCTGTAATGTCTCGGGAGTCCCGTACGGTAAAGACGCGGGCCCCCACCGTGGTGATAGTAGGCGTCAGAAGCATCCGTGCTGTGCGGTGCTCGGAACGGCGTGAGCGGCGCGGCTCGCCGCGCGGGAAAAATGAAGGGTCACACGATGGTCAGGAAGAAACTGCTTGATGCCACGGATGCGGAAATCGAGGCTGCGGTCGCGCAAGCCGATGCGATCCTTCTGCGCGGGCTGCTCTATCTGATAAATGGCGACGAGGAAGCCGCGGCAATTCCGCAATCGACTTCGGACGCCGATTTCCGCGGTCCTTTGCCCGCAATCGTGGATCCCGAGCATGTCGCGTTCCTGCGCCGTAAGACGGTCGATTTCCTAAAATCCTACCGCGATGCCGGAGCACCAAATCTGCCGGTCGCCACCGACAGACTGAACCGCGCCATGGATCTCGTGCTGGGCGTACAGATTCCGGAGGACGAACGTCCCATGTGGATCGAGCAAATGGGCCTCGATCCGATGGCGCGCAGCTTCCAGTGGGACAGCGCCTATCCCGAACCGACCGAGGCGCAGAAGCAAGGCTTTCTGGTCGTGGTCATCGGCGCCGGTATGGGCGGCCTCAATTCCGCCATGCAGCTCAAGAAGGCCGGCATTCCCTTCGTCGTGATCGAGAAGAATGGCGGCGTCGGGGGCACCTGGTACGAAAACCGGTATCCCGGCGCACGTGTCGATACCTCGAGCCGTAACTATTTCCACACGTTCGCCACGGAATATCCCTGTCCGGGGTCCTATTGCCCGCAGGCCGTCAATCAGTCCTATTTCGACTGGGTGGCCGACAAGTTCGAACTACGCAAGAACATCGCCTTCAGCACCGAGGTAAAGTCGGTCGTCTGGGACGAAGATGCCCACATCTATAACATCACGGCGGAGGGACCGGATGGGCAGAAGAGCTGGCGCGCCAATGCTGTGATCAGTTGCGTCGGCTTTCTTAACCGCCCCAACCTGCCGAAGATCGCGGGTGCCGAGAGCTACAAGGGCCAAATCATCCATACCGCCCGCTGGCCGGACAAGCCGGATCTCGCAGGTAAGCGTGTCGCCGTGATTGGCAGCGGTGCCACCAGCTATCAAATGGTGCCGGAAGTGCTCAAACTTGTGGGGGATATCGGCCATTTGACCCTGTTCCAGCGCACACCGAGTTGGTGCTTCGAAATGCCGGGCTATCTCAAGCCTTTCTCGCCTGAGGTGATGTGGCTCGACCGCAATCTGCCCTTCATGGCCAATTTCTCGCGACTGCAGGCAAGCTGGGTCGTCAGCCCAGCGGTGCTCCTGCCGCTGATCGAGATTGATCCCAACTACAAACATCCGCATGCGCGCAGCGAGGTCAACAAGCTGACGCGCGATGCGGCCATCGCGACGATGACCCGCATGATGCCCGGGCGTCCCGACCTCGTTGAGAAGATGACGCCGGGGTCGCCGCCCTTTTCGTCGCGGCCGATCCTGATCGATAGCGACAACAACATTTACAATGCACTGATGCAGGACAATGTCGAGTTGGTTACCGACGGCATCGAAACGATCACGTCGAACGGCATCACCACGGTAGAGGGCAAGGAGCGTCCTTTCGAGATCATCGTCTATGCGACCGGCTTCAAAGCGAATGAATTCTTGTGGCCGATCGATCTGCGCGGCCGCGGTGGCAAGTCGATCGGTGAAGTCTGGGAGAAAGACGGCGCGCGCGCCTATCTCGGCACGATGATCCCGGGATTCCCCAATTTCTTCATGATCTACGGGCCGAACATGAATCCGTTCCTGAACGGACTCGGCGTCGTCGAGATGGAAGAATTATCGACCCGCTTTGCGCTGAGATGCATCGGTACGCTGATCCGGCAGAATCGCCATTCGGTCGATGTCGAAGAATCGGCCTACAACCGGTTCAACGAGGAACTCGACCGTCTTGAGGCAAACAAGATCTATGCCGACTACCGCGTTACCAACTATTACAAGAACGATTTCGGCCGCTCGGCGGTAAACTGCCCGTTTGATATCCGGTTGCTCTGGAAATGGTGGCGCGATCCCGCCGACGCGGAAGGCATCTCGAAGATCTCCGACCCGCTGATCCGGCCCTATATCGGCCAGGATCTCAGGGTCGAATAGAAATGGCCCGCCCTTGCTTAATGGCACTCCCGACCATTCATATCGTCGATTCTCCGTCCCGGTTTATCCGACGATCACGCCCATTTCCCGCTCCCTTTCACACTTATCAATGGGCACTCGCTTTTACAGTGTGCCATAGGTGGCATCAGCCGCCGGCGCGATTCCACGACCGGACCGTCAACTCGGGCCACGATTTCCGCGTCGCCGCCGCGGTGGTTGCCGCTAGACGGAAGCCGGCGCATTCGCGCCGCCCTCAGTCGCCCACTGAGCATCCGAGACGTGGTCGGCACCGGGCGCAAGGGCACTTGATCGGTTGCGTTTGTATGCGATGTAAATGGCCGCTAGGGCGACCAACAAAAGTGCTCTGCGAATCATTCATGATCTCCTGAACCAACCGCCGAGGGGTATTCACCCAACATACTCGCAGCTCGTCGCCATCGGCGTCTCGGCTGTTCATGACTAGGAGAGCGCCGACTCGGCGCCTGTGATCCGCGTGGGCATCATGCGTACAATTGCGAGGCCGTCTGACAGATTCCCCAGGTCCAAGCGTCTACATTGCTCGTTGTTTGCCCTATTCTGCGCACCGAGGAGATCTTGTGAGCAATATTCAACCCGAAGGCACCGCGCCAACACCCAGTACGGGTACCCGAGACGATGACGATGATCGTGACGATGAACACGAGGGTGAGAATGAGGCGCCCATACGGGAAGTAGATGAGCAAACCGAAACCCCGGAAGAGTTTGAAATCGACGACGAGGATGCGTTGGGTCACCCGGAAGATGACGGCGCCGATGAGATAGACGATGCCTGAGAACCTCTGACGTCACTTCCGATGCGCAAGAAGTTATCTGCGGCGTGATGCACGGATCAATTGCACTTATCATGAGCCCATGGCACCGCGCCAACGCTTTGCGCATAACTACCTACCATAGGAGCCACCACCATGTTCATCGCCATGAATCGATTTCGCATTTCCCCAGGCCGCGAAGCCGAATTCATCGAGGTCTGGCGCCAGCGCGACAGTCACCTCGCCGGTGTCCCAGGTTTTCGACATTTCCATCTGCTGCAAGGACCGGGCGATTCCCAAGCGACGATATTCATCTCGCATTCCACGTGGGACAGTGCGGCGGCCTTCGAGGCTTGGACGCACTCGGAAGCGTTTCGCGCCGCACATGCCAGTGCAGGCCAGCAGCGCGGACTCTACCTTGGGCCACCGCATTTTGAGGGTTTTGAGGCCGTGCTGTAGCAAGCGGATGTGATGCATGATCGGTCGCTTGCAAGCGACGGCCGCGGGGTGCCTACCCCAGGGCCACGCACCGAATGCCTATACGCACTGACTTATTCTTAACTGTGTCCTAAACTGGTTGGTGGGGGTCATACTCCTGGATGGGTCAGCCGCCTCTAGCCGAGCGCCTCGACCCGGGGCGGCCGATTCTCAAGTCACACCTGTCTACTCGTTTAGACCGCAAAAGCCGGTAGCCCAGGCGGGAAACCCTTCCTTCCGAAGGTGCCCCGCGGAAGCAGCGTTTGACCCCAAAGGTTGCGGATCGCGGATGTCAGTCGGTCTGTGATATCGTCTATCGTCATGTCGTTGCAGACACCCGTCGAGGCGCTTGCCCACATCTTTGCCGCCGATGTGGAGCAAAAGCGACGCTGGTACTCGCCGGCCGCGGAGGCATACAACGCAGTCAGGCCGAAGTATCCCGAGGATGTCATTGCGTTCGCCGTCGATACGGCCGAGCTCAAGACGACTTGCCGTATACTCGAGATCGGCTGCGGCCCAGGTACTGCCACAACTGCCTTCGCTTCCCGCGGATTCTCAATCGTTGCCGTAGAACCGAACCCAGACTTCTTCGCGATCGCCCGACGCAACTGCGAGCTCTACCCGAACGCTCGATTCCATAATTCCACGTTCGAAGAGTTCCCGGTGGTAGCCGCATCCTTCGACTGCGTAATTGCCGCCACCTCGATGCATTGGGTGTCCCCTGATACGGCTTACGCAAAGGCGGCCGAGGCTCTTATCGCGGGCGGGCGACTGATTCTTCTTTGGAATATGGTGCTGCAGCCCAGTGATGAGGCGAATCGGCGCTTTGCTCCGGTATACGAATCGCGAGCGCCCCAACTGTTACGTCCAGAGACGGACAGCGCCGCGACCCAAGACCTTCATCTGCGTCGCTCCGGTGAAATTGCTCTCGAGTCGTGCGCGTTTCATGACTTGCAATCTATCGTGCGGGTCGTGCCCATCACCTACTCTTCCGATGATTACCTCCGGCTCCTGACGACCTACTCCCAGTACCTCGAGCTCGATCCTGCGATTCGTGACGGCCTATTCTCTGATATCGGGCGGATCATCGACAACGAGTTTGGCGGGCATCTCGCCCTTACTTATCGATCCGCATGCCAGGTCATGCGCAAGAAATTGTAGTGAGACAGCGCGCCGCGCAGGAGCCTTTCTTCGCTAATCCACCTGTCTAAGCCGCAGCGCTAAGTCTTTCCAGAACACGTCCACGTGCGCTCGACGAAAAGTGGGTCGCTAGTCGCGCGACTCGGTCGTCACGTCCATGTGACAATCGAATACAAAGAGCGGATTGCGATTGTTGTCTGGCCGGGCCTCGCCGGCCTCGCCATTCGGGCTCCTGCTCTCGCGCAGCGACGGCGAGTTAGAGGCGCGACTCTAGCTCGCGGCTCGGCGTTCTCTGCGCAACCCAAGGAGTGCGGCACGGTCTCGCGGGCTAAAGAACCGATTTGCCGCATTTTGGTGAGTCATCGCCTCGCTCTGTCTTATCCCGATTCTTGATGATCCACAACGTGAGGTCCCAAGCGCCGAAGACGCCGGCGATCAGCAAAAGCGTAGTCGCGCCGGCGACCGCGTAGGGTGCGAGGGTATTGCCCACAATCAATCCAACCGCCCCGACGACCAGACATGCACTGCCGAGCGCCGGAATGCCCACATACGGAAGCCAATCGTGCCAATCATGCAACGCTAGACCGAACCGGTGCCGCTTGATGACTACATTAATTTGATAAGCAAGGCCGGTGAATCCACCAAGGCCGAAGATGATCGCAATCGGCCAGGCGGACGGCCACGGCACCAGAACAGTTAATGCCTGCAATAGCACGGTACCGAATTGAACGAGAGTTGGTGTAAAAAAGCCCCGGGTTCCGTGCACTATGCGCGACTCGGAGAAACCTGTGCCCCCTACCGTCACGGCAACGAATAGCAATCCCATCAATGTCGCTGCCGCGCCTGCGGCCACAATAAAGAAGTTATCCCAGTTGTGTGGCATAGGCTAGCAATGTTGCCCCGGATCAAGCGAACATGCCAGTCGGGAGCTTCGGCGTCGTCAATGTCAAGCAAGACTCCGGGCCACCCGAACCACCGTGAATAAGCGATTCATCGTTCTTCGCGCCGCGTCGCGATTACCTCCGAAAGACCGCCCCGCACATAGTCATCATCAAGGATGAGCGGCTGCAGGGCAGATTCCACATACCCATGCGGCAACGACCGAGCCGCCTTCGCGATGAGCGCCGTCGCTCGCTCGAAAACGGAACTGACCTCATAGTCATGATCCCCGCAATTCTCCATCGCCACCGCTGCATGTCGTCATCGGGGTAAATTGCTCCCTCGTGGGAGGGATCCTTTGACATGCCATGCATTATGCGAAGTTCGACATGATAGGTCCGTCACGATGGCGACCTTCTCCTCCAGCCTCCCCCATTTCCCGTCCTCCCACGTGAGTCAATTCTTAGACCGGCCCGCGTGCGGCTCGTCTGGGAGCGAAAACACAACCACGGTCATCGCGCCATTGGTCTTCCAGACTGTACGGGAGAGGTTGCCGGATGTAATAGCCACATACTGCCTGCCCCCTATAACGTAGGTGGATGGAGCGCCCGCCACTGCGCCACCCGTATTGAACCGGTAAAGTCTCTCTCCCGTCCTCGAGTCGAGGACGAGAAAATTGCCGTCTAGATCGCCCGTGAAGAGTACGCCGCCGGCGGACGGGGTTAGCGCTGCCAGCATCGGCGTCTTCGACTCTCGCGACCAGACGGGCGCGCCGGTCGCTGCATTGAAAGCCCGAGTCCATCCTTTGGCTAATTCCGGCGGATCGAATGTATGGACGCCGCCAAAATAGCCCCGACCCTCGATGAAGCGTGTGGGCGTCCTCTTGGTGACACCGCACCAGTGGACCGAGTTCACGTAGATCAGCTGATCGCGCGGCGAATATGCGACGCCGTTCCATGCGACGCCGCCCAGGATGCCGGGGCAATGGCGAACGGCCGTGTCCTCTAGCGGCTTATCGGCGTTGAGATGAGGGCTGACTTCGGGCTGGGCCAGCAGTTGACGCGTATCCCGGTCATAGAGATATAGCCAACCGCCCTTATTGGCCACGGTGAGATACCGCAGCCCGCCCTGCTCGTAAAGAGTTGGAGCAGCTCCGGTGTCCCAGTCATGAATGTCGTGCGGCACCTGCTGGACCCACCAGACAGGCTTGCCCGTGCGGTAGTCCAAGGCAACCACGGAATCGGTGAATAGGTTGTCACCGGGCCGCGCATCTCCGTCATAGTCGGGGGCAGGATTCCCGATGGACGCCAGCAACAGGCCCTCCTTCGGATCGAGCGTGTAGGTCGACCAACTCGAGCCGCCGCCGTGGGCTGCGCCAGCCTTCCAGCTGTCGGCGCCGACCTCGTCACCCGTCGGGATAGCATCAAAGGTCCAATCAAGACGTCCAGTCTCCGTGGCGAGGGCATAGATGTGACCGTCTACGCCCCAGTCGGCGCCGGCCAGCCCGACGAACACTCGGCCGTCATAAGCGACGGGCGCGACGCTCAGCCAATATCCCCGCCCCTCATCGTCCAGCAGGGAGTCCCAGAGGAGTTTGCCTGTCTTGGCATCGAGAGCGATCAGGTGACCGTTCGGCGTCACGCGAAACAACTTGCCGCGATAAATAGCGACACCTCGATTGAGTGTCACGGGCAGAGTCATTTCGTCGACCGGATAACTGCTCGTCCAAATCGAGGCGCACGTCGTGGGGTTTATGGCATAGGTCTTGTAGGGCGAAGTCACGTACATCATGCCGTCGAACACGACGGGCGAGGCCTGGAAGGAGCCAATTTCCCCCAACTGAAACAGGCACGTTGCGGTCAGTCGGTGCGCATTCTCGTGGTTGATTTGGGCCAACCTCGAATAACGTTGACCGCTCAAGTCACCGTTGTAGACCAGCCAGTCGGACGAACCCGGATGGGATAGCTTCGCATCGTCGGGGCTGGCCGTTGTCGCCGCCGCCACGGTATCCGGAGCCGCCGGAAGCGGCCGAGTGATGCGCGGACGTACTACGGTTGCGCCCCCGGGCGGCGTGAAAGGGTCCCAGGCATTGACCACGTTGAGTGGATCGGTTCCCCCCCTATATCCGTTGATAGACAGGATATAGGCAACCAGCGCATAGGAATCGGCCTCCGCGAGACTATCTGGTGCTGTCTTCGGCATGTTCGCTTGGAGGTAGGTTCGAAAGTCCTGCAAGGTCTTGTTGGCACCGGTCCATTTCGCGATGAATCCGCGCCCGACGAGGGCCGGTCCGGCAGCCCCTTGAAGCCTATCGCCATGACAGACGGCGCATTTGCTCGCGTAAACCTCGCCGCCCTGATGGGCTTGGGCAGCGGTGTAGCTTGGCTCGCCCGGGCTCGCATCCTCATCGTGAGCAGGTGACGGGATCGCGCAGGCCGGGTGGCCGGATGATGCGACCCATGCACCCGCGCAAAGCGCCACCCACTTAATCCATCCGTCTACCATTCCGTCAGCTATTAGAAGAGTTGTAGCGGAGCTTGCCGATAAGCCATCGAGGACGGCCGGGCACAAAGGAATCGACCCCGACATCGGACCCCTCCGCCAAGCCACCGACATAACAATTGTTGTCGATGAGGTTGCGGACCTCCGGGGAGGCATCGAGCTTCCAGTTGAAGATCTTGCGCCAGCTCAACCGCAAATTGACAATCCCATACTCGTCGATCTCGAGTGCGGATGGACGTGCTGTCAAACTTAGAGATGTAATACTTGCTCTCAGCGTAGACGTCAGTCCGAGAAAGAGCAACTGCCGAATTGGATCCGCCTCGAAGCCTAACTTGCGCGACTTCGCCGCCGAAGAGCTGCCGAATAAACCCGTTAAGCACATAATATCGGGTAACCAATAACAGTGGCCCGCCATACGGCAGTGAAAGTCAGCAGTAGGATTTAGTATCGCTTTTCATGACTTCATCGTCTAAGGTGAACGGATCCGGATAATACGAGTACTTGGCGTTGGAAACTGCCCCTACACCTGCTCCAGGGATTTCGGAAATTGGAACGTCCGATGTCGAACGCCTATTTCGCGAACACAACGCAGCACTCTTGCGGTTCATATCCGCAAAAATCGGCTCGGAGCAAGAGGCACGTGAGATAGCCCAGGAGGCCTACGTCCACCTACTCCAGCTCAATCATCCCGCCGCGGTAAGCTTTTTGCGCGCTTTTCTTTTCAAGACCGCTGGTAATTTGGCAATTGACCGGCTCCGACAGCGCGGCCGGCGCTTGCATGTGACGGCCATGGGCGAGGTAGATTTTGCGGTTTTCGAACTTACGCCGGAACGTCAGCTCGCGGGTGAGCAGTCCGTTGCCGTATTTAATGAAGCGGTAGCGCAGCTACCGCCGAAGTGCCGGCAGGCCTTCTTGCTCCATCGGATATACGACCTGGAAATCGATGAGATCGCCGGGCGCATGGGCATTGGGGCCTGCATGGTGCGACGTTATATAGTCCGCGCCCTTGACTACGTTCGTCAGCGTCTCGATGCAGCCGGGGATTATGGCTGTCACCGCGAGGCCAAGCGATGATTCCTTTTCCAGATCCCAAGGTCCCCTATACGGAATTGCAGCGCCGCGAGGCCAGCGATTGGTTCTTGCTGATTCACGACAAAGCCGATCCCAAGCCCGACGCCCTCCAAGCGTGGTTACGATGGATGGATCAGGACGAGGGCAATCGCGTGGCATTCGAATCCGTCGTCCAAGCATGGCATACCGTTTCCCCCTCCTCCGCTCTGGCGATGCCGACCGCCGAGGAGCTGGCCGACGACGGATACAGCGGCGATCAGCCGGTCGATCAGTGGTTGGCAGAGCGGTGCGCGGATGCGGGTCGAACGCAGGACATGCCACAAGCCCCATCCCTTCCCTTTGCGCGCGTCCGTCGTGCTTGGCTGGCTGCTGCGTCTCTCGCTGCCATCACCCTAGGTTCCCTTACTATGGATCGACAACCGGATTCGGCCGGTTCGCGCTCGGACGAATTTGTAACGACTGTGGGCGAGCAACTGCAAATAACGCTCGCCGATGGCTCCCACGTTTGGCTGGGACCGAAATCCAAACTAGTCGTGGCCTTCACGCAACAAGTGCGGAGCACTCAGCTTGCCGCCGGAGAGGCTTTCTTTACCGTCCATAAGGATCACCACCGTCCATTCACCGTTCGCTCGGTCGGTGGCGACATCACGGCTGTGGGCACAGCCTTCAACGTGCGAGCGGTACAGGATCGGGTGACCGTGGCAGTATCCGAGGGCGTAGTGACGGTGGCTCCAATGGAGGAGGTCATCGTGCAAGAGCCGACCACGGTTCGCGTCGCCTCGGGACAGCAGGTCACCTTTACGGCGCGCGAGCCAATCCAGGCACTCGCGATCACACAAACCCCTTCGCTGGGGGAGCGGGCGCGATGGCGTGATGGCGTTCTCGTGTACCGGGATGAGCCGTTGCGCGATGTCGTGACGGATGTCGTCCGCTATTCCGATAAACAGATTGACATCGTCGACCCCGCCATTGGCGAACTGCACTATAGCGGCATCGTTTACAAGAGTGCGATACAAGAGTGGACCAACGCGCTGCCCGAGTCCTTTCCTGTGAAAATCGTTTCTGAGGCGAATCGGGTCATCATCAAGGCGCGTTGAGTATCAAAAACGAGACTCTCAGCGTCTTACTCTCCGGGGAATGATGGTTGGCGGGGAGTATGAGGGCTAATAAGACCAACACGGTCACGTTGGCTGCTGCCGTATTTGCGATAACGACACTATCGCTGGATTCGGCGATCGCCGCCGACGCGAAGAGCAGTTTATCGGTTGAAATCGGCCCGCAGTCGTTGGAAGCCGCGCTGGTTGAGTTGTCCAAGCAAGGGCATCTGCAGTTGGTCATCGCAACGGGCTCGCTGCCCACCAAGATGTCGGAACCACTGCACGGTAGCATGCCGCTCGGAGTGGCTCTCGATCGTCTTTTGAAAGACACCGGCTTGACCTACAAGCTCGTGGGCGATCACACGATCGCGATCGTCAATCGTCAACTATCTGATCCCTCCGCATTGCCAGGGGTAACTGGCATAACGAGTCCCAATGTCGACGACGGCAACGCCGGAAAAGACATCGGGAAGAAAAATGCAATCAAAGGAGATCAGTCAGTGAACCATCGTAGCTTGGCGTTGCGTCTGGCCACCATTTTCGGAATCTGCGTATCGACGGCCGTCCAAGGACCGGTGTGCGCGCAAGATGCCCCTGCTTCAGAGCCGGAAGGCGGTGGGCTCGAGGAAATTGTCGTCACCGCACAACGACGTTCCGAGGACATTCAGAAGGTGCCGATCTCGGTACAGGCCTTCAGTCAACAGACGCTCGACAAGCTCGACATTCAATCCACCGATCAGCTGCAATTCGCCACACCGGGTTTCGTCAATACCGAGACCTCCGGGGACGGCATCTCTGCAATCTATATCCGCGGTGTGGGAACGGGGTACTCGGGACCCGGGCTGGAGGGCAGCGTAGCTATGTATGTCGACGACGTCTATCTCCAGACTCAAACCTCTTCCGCCCAGGAGGCGATTGACCTCTCCCAGGTCGAGGTCTTGAAGGGTCCCCAGGGCACTCTCTATGGACGCAATGCAACCGGGGGCGCCGTCGTGGTGACAACCAACGACCCGCAGTTAAACAGCGACTCGGGGTACGTCAAGGTTGGCTATGGCAGCCTCAACTGGACGCGCGAGGAAGCCGTGGTCAACACACCGCTCTCCTCGACAGTGGCGAACCGCTTTGTCGAGTTCTATCAGTACCGCGACGGGTATGTGGATAACATCGCGTTTCCGAACCAGCAAAAAAGCGGCGTGGGGGCCGGCGACACCTATGAAGCACGCGATAAATTATTGTGGGAGCCTGCTGATAACTTCAAGGTAGTGGCCTGGGGCCAATATGATCGCCGCGCCGGCAATGGCGCGATTCACAGCCTGCGCTACTACGCCGATGGTATGCCGACCGGGCTCGGATACTATCAGACCATGCAGGCTCTAAATCGGGAGGGCGGGGGCGGCGACGATACCGACGGTCTGGAGTTCGCGGTCCGAGCAGAATACTCGCTCAACATCTGGAAGTTCTCCGACACTTTAGCGTATCGCCGAACGCGCGCGTTTGGCTGCACTGACAACGATGGATTGCCCGCCGGGGAATTGTATTTCTGCACGGTGTCTCAGCGCAGTCCGGACCCAGGCACGGCCCAAGGCAAAGTCGGTAGTGCCTATACAGACGAGTTTCGGATCGTCTCAAATAGCGGCGGCCCTTTCGACCTGGTCGCGGGTGCGTTCTTCGAGAGGAGCCAGGCTCGCTTCGTAGGCCGAATCGAAGGCACGGACTTCGGCACGGCCATGCCGACGTTCGACAATCACGACGACCTCAATGCCTATTCCGGATTCTTCGATGTGAACTACAAGGTGCTCGAGCGCCTAAAGCTGACTGCCGGCGTTCGCTACACCGACGAAAACAAGTATCATTCGGTCTTGGACGACCCGGATGCGATCGCGCTTCTCGGGGGCGTTGGGCCCGCACTCACTGCTTCGCCGTTCGGCTCCCAGACGGCGAGCTTCACCAACTTCTCCCCGCGCTTCGTGGTGTCCTATGACGCCGATTCGATCGATTACTACGCGAGCTTCAATCGTGGCTTCAAGAGCGGCGGATTCAACAGCCCGGATTTGACGCTCGATCCCATTTTGAAGCCAGAGACCATCACTGCCTATGAGGTCGGCGCGAAGTATCGTTCGCCAGACGGAGCCCTGCGTTTGAGTGGCGCCCTCTTCGACTATGACTGGAAGAACCAACAGGTTGCCTTCATCACCGGAGGCGGAGCCGGCATCGAGCAGCAGAATGCCGCCGCATCGCGAATCTACGGGGGCGAGTTCAACCTGGACTACGCGCTCACCCAGACTTGGCTCTTCAATGCCGGGTTTGGCTACACACATGCGCGCTATATCAATTTTCCGGATGCCGCTGTGTACAACCTGATCAATGGAGCATTGACGACGACGTCCGCCAATTTGAATGGCTATCGTCTGCCGGAGGCGCCCGATTACACCGCCAATTTGAACATCACCTACCGTTTCAGCCTACCCGAAAGATGGACTGGAAATGTCGTTGCAGGCGCGCGCTATACGTCCCAATATGATTTCACGCCCGACGGTGGGGGAAGTCTTCACGCCAGCCAGCAGCCCAACTATACGCTCGTGAACCTGACCGGCACGGTCATCGGTCCAAACGAGCACCTGCTGCTACGCGCATTCATCACCAATCTAACGGGCGTGCATTACGTTTCACTCATCTCAACCGGCACCGGAGGCGTGTACGAGACGCCCAACGAACCCCGTCTGGTCGGCATCTATGCGCAGTACTCCTTTTGAAAGACGATGAGCCCCACGGCTTCAGATAACGAAGCCGTGGCGCACTTTGCGCTTGCCCTTAAAGCTAGACAGCCAGTTCTGGCCTCGGTTGGTATTGCAGCTCTATAAGCTGTCCGAGAAAAAAGGATCCCGCCACAATGACGTCTTGGTGGCCGAATCTCTGGCGCCTTTGCCGAGGTCGCTGAGCGCCTCCTCCACAGCATATTGCTCATCTGTAACCTGCGACACATATAGGGCGTTGCTATTGATGTCTCGATCGACGGGATCGGGGTGTACGAGAGACGATACTCCGGATCGGAGCGAGTCTTGGCGAGACCTCTGGTCCTCGGGACTGCTGTTCATAATGTTAGCGAGTCACGAGCCAATGTCCAGCTTATCGGCGTGCGTCGGCGCGTTCAGATTCAGCAACACCCTTGATAGACCGACTGCGCGTTGAGTATCAAAAACGAAACTCTCAGCGTCTTACTCTCTGGGAAATCATGGTTGGCGGGAGTATGAGGGCTCATAAGACCAACACGGTCACGTTGGCTGCTGCTGTATTTGCGATCACGACGCTATCGCTGGATGCGGCAGTCGCCGCCGACGCGAAGACCAGTCTATCGATCCAAATCGGTCCGCAGCCCTTGGAAGCCGCACTAGTCGAGTTGTCCAAGCAAGGGCATCTGCAGTTGGTCATCGCGACGGGCTCGCTGCCTACCAAGATGTCCGAGCCTCTGCACGGTAGCATGCCGCTCGGAGTGGCTCTCGATCGTCTGTTGAAAGACACCGGCCTTACCTACAAGCTGGTGGGCGATCACACGATCGCGATCGTCAAATCTGATTCTCCCTCATCGCCAGGAGCCACTGGCACAACGAAACCTAACGTCGAGGACGGCAAAGCCGGTCAGGACGCTGGGAAGAAAAATGCAGTCAAGGGAGATCAGTCAGTGAATCACCGTAGCTTGATGTTGCGTCTCGCCACCATACTCGGCATCTGCGTGTCTGCGGCCATTCAAGGTCCAGTATGCGCGCAGGATGCCTCTGCAACAGAACCGGAGAGCGGTGCGCTGGAGGAGATCTTGGTCACTGCGCAGCGGCGCTCTGAAGACATTCAGAAGGTACCGGTATCCGTCGCAGCGTTCTCAGAGACTACTTTGCAGAATCTAGAAATCGTTAAGGTACAAGACCTTCAGCAAGTGGACCCCTCTCTTTCGTTATCGGCACAATCTGGCGCGGTGATCCCATTCATCCGCGGCATAGGAAATATCGCATCGCAGACACCAGGTAATGAATCGAGCGTTCCCATTTATATCGATGACGCGTATTACTCTCGTCTTTTCGTGCCGTATTTGTCTTTTGCGGACGACATCGAGCGGGTGGAAGTGCTAAAGGGACCTCAAGGCACCTTGTTCGGGCGAAATGCTACGGGTGGTCTGATCAGCATCGTCACTCGGGACCCCGGGCAGACTCCCGAGTTCGACGTTCGTGTGGGATACGGAAGTCAGCAAACGACGAAGGGCCAACTCTACGTCGCAGGTCCTATCGCCAACAATCTGGCCGCCGATTTCTCGATCATTGGGCAGAAGCAGAATGAGGGATTCGGCCGAAACCTGTACAACGGCGACCGCACCTATTTCAGAGATTTCTACACGCTTCGCTCGAAGGTGGTGTGGACCCCCACCGACTCCACCAAGATCCGGCTTAGCGGCATCTACGTCTACGACAACTCGTCCATCGGCACGGTAGGCGGGGGGGGATTCCCGGGTACCACGCGCGGTCTTCCGCCCGGTTTCACGCAACCGTTTCCTCAGCCCTCGGGCTTCTTCGACATTGATGTGAATTACAACACCGAGCGCCATCATCGAGGACGCGCGTACACGCTGAAAATTGATCAGTCGCTCGGATTCGCCGACTTCAGCAGCATCTCGTTCTGGCGCAATTCGCATGAGCCCTGGACATCAGAAGGCGACCATACATACGTGCCGTGGCTTCAATACAACTTAAACGTCGAGGACCGCGAGGCGACCCAGGAATTTCAATTGAAATCGAAGCCGAGCAGTCCGTTCACCTGGATCCTTGGTCTTTATTACTTGCATGCCAACGCTGCCTACGATCCCACATCCATCATGGGCGATGCGATCGAGCTTGGCGGGTTGTCCGCCGTGGTTTACGTGGGAAAACAGCAAATCGACTCTAAAGCCATCTACACTCAGGAGACATTTCCGCTGCTGTCCGACCAATCCCACTTGACGCTAGGTGCGCGATACACGATCGATAATGTCGAAGGATTTGGCGAGAACTACGGCTTTGCCTCCGACACGGGTCAAGAGGAATCCCTCGCACCGAATTACTATAACGACGCCAAGTTCAACAAAATCACTTACAAGACGTCCTTTGACCACAGCTTTACCGACACTGTTATGGCCTATACGTCCTACAGCCGCGGCTATAAGTCCGGCGTATTCAACTTGCTACCGCTAGATGCCCCTCCAGTACCACCGGAGGTCGTGGATGCCTATGAAATAGGTCTTAAGCAAACGTTTGCGGAACGGCGTGTTACTCTTGACACCGCGGCCTTTTGGGACAATATCGAGCATCTACAGACAAACGTTGTCGACGTTGTAAACGGCATCGCCACGGTTCAATTGGCTAACGCTGATAAAGCGCGCACACGGGGTATCGAAGCGAGCAGCGACATGCTCGTTCTGCAAGGCTTGACGGCGCGGGTTTCGGGACAGTATATCGATGCCCGATTCATCGACTTTCCGAACGCTCCGTACGTCACGCCTATATACACTCCGCCGTACGGGCTTCTTCCCGGTGTTGGCAACGTCTCAGGCTATCGACTGCCGCAGATCCCGCGATGGAAACTAAATGTAGGGTTGGAATATCAAATCGAGAGGAGTTCCGGTAAGTGGCTATTCGGCACCAATGTCTCCTATCGGGACGCATTTCCGTGGGAAGCGGACAATGTTGCCAAGTCTCCGCCTCTGACCCTCGTCAATGCCAATATAACGTTCACCCCGTCCTTTGATGACCGCATGAGTGTCTACCTGTGGTCGAAGAACCTCATGGATGTGCACTATTTCAGTAATGTGCTTTCGCAGACCGGCCCCGCGGGCTTCTTGACCTCACCCGACGAAGGCAGGACCTATGGCGTTGAGCTCGGTTACAAGTTCTGATCTTCTTCAATCGGCAGCCGGTCACGGCACTTCCAACTGCCATTCCGTAGGAGAATTCAATGATTCGGGGAATCCATCATTTCACGGTCCATGTGCGCAATCTAGAGAGGATGAAGAGATTTTACATAGAAGCGTTCGGCTTCGAGGATCCAGGATTCGCGGGCGCATGGGAGAACAGCCCTGAGATTGATGACATCGTCGACGTTCCCCACTCGGCCGCCCGCAGCGCCATGCTGGTTGCGGGTAATTGCTATCTTGAGATCTTTCAGTACAGCGCGCCTCGCCCGGATGACTCGTCCCCTCCACGCCTACCCTATGAGCACGGCTATACGCACTTCTGCGTCGATGTGACCGACATCGAGGCCGAGGTCGAGCGGCTTAGTCGGCTCGGGATGAGTTTTGATCGGCCACATGGGAAAGGGAGGCCTGTCGACGTCGGAATCGTGAAGGCAATTTACGGAAAGGATCCGGAGGGCAACCTCATCGAGATTCAGGAGACCTTGGAAGGGTGCGTGTTCGACGCGGCGCGTTTGCCAAAGGCGAGCATCGCTGTTTGACGGAGGAGGAACCCGCGATGGCCGGTGACTTTCTGCAGATATGTTATGTGACGAACGATTTCGAGCAGGCAATCGCCAAGCTCCGAAACGTTCATTCTATCGGACCTTTCAAGGAAATGCGGGACCACCGCGTGCCTACGCGCGAGGACAGGGCGGCGGTCGGTCATTTCGCCCTCGCGTTCAAGGCAGACACGCAATTCGAAATCATTGAGCCGGTGTCGGAAGACGTCGGTATCTATCGTGATTTTCTGAGCGGCCAGGGCTTCCAAATGCGCTTTCATCATCTCGGCCGGCACATTGCCTCGTTGACGGAGTATCGAGAAGCCTTGCAGCAGGCGAAGTCCCGGTGGCCCGTTCCGATCGATATGGCGGGCTTCGGCGGGTATTATGCGTATCTAGATGCGCGCGAGGAATTCGGTCACTACCTTGAGTTACTGTGCTTCCCGGCCGCATCGGTAGCCACCGATGTGCCTCGCTACTGAGGGTCTCGTACGATGCGCAAATTCACCTGGGTCGTGCTCACGAATTGCGATCCCGCTCATGACACGGAGTTCAACGAATGGTACGACGGGGTTCATATCGGGGACCTGCTACGCATACCAGGCGTAGTATCAGCCGTTCGTTCTCGATTGGCTGAGGCCCAGATGTCCATGGTCGATGGTGCCCTCGTGCTATGTGGTCCGAGCGCGATCAATGCCAAGTACAAGTATCTCGCTTGCTATCACATCGAAGCGGAGGACGTCTCGAGCGTGCTGAAGGAGGTCAAGGCACGTTCTAATACCAAGGAGATGGAGATCTCTCCCTACCTCACGGAGGCGTATACGCTTATGTACGAAGACACGGAGGCAGGCGCGAACGCTCGATAGGAGACATGGAAACGACATCTCCAATCGAGTATCCGAGTCGACCATGAACGACCGTGTAACGGCCCGACGTTCGCTCGGCCGCAGTGGGCTCGGCGTGACGACCGCGAGCCTTGGCGCAGGCGGCCTGGGTAACTTTTATCGTCGGATCACCAATGCAGAGTCCCGTGCGCTGCTCGAGGTCGCTTGGGAGGCGGGCATTCGCTATGTCGACACGGCCCCCTTTTATGGGCGAGGTCGCAGCGAGAGGCGCCTGGGCGCTTTCCTTGAGGAGCACCCGCGCGATAGTTTTGTCTTGTCGACGAAGGTCGGCCGAATTCTCACGCCGGCGCGCGGCGGCGCGCGGGAGGACGGAATCTTTCTCGACCCGGCGCCATTCGACTGGCATTATGACTATAGCTACGACGGCGTGATGCGCTCGTACGAAATGAGCCTCCAGCGGCTCGGCCTGAGTTCGATAGATATCCTGCTTGTTCACGATATCGGTGTCGCCCTCCACGGCGACGGCGCCGGTCGCCAATTGAAGATACTGAAGGATGGCGGACTCAGGGCGCTCGACGAACTCCGTAGCCGTGGCGAGATTCGTGCTTACGGCCTGGGCGTTACCGAGATCGCCGCCTGTCTCGATTGCCTGGATTATGCAGATCCCGACGTCTTCCTGCTGGCCGGACGGTTCAGCCTACTTGAGCAGAATGGCGCGAAGCCATTTTTGGACCGCTGCCGAGCACGAGGCGCATCCGTGGTCATCGGTGGCGTATTCAATTCCGGGATATTAGCGACCGGCGCCGTGCCCGACGCACGCTACAACTATGCCCCGGCAACGGAAGATGTGAAGCGCACGGTTCGTAGGCTTGAGGCGGTTTGCTCGCGCTATTCCGTGCCGCTCAGCGCCGCCGCGCTACAGTTCCCGCTGGCGCATCCGGCGGTGGCCTCCGTTCTGCTCGGAGCCGGAACGATCGCTAGCCTGAAGCGCTGCATTGATTCCCTGGAATTCCAAATTCCCCTGGACTTGTGGGGTGAACTCGCCGCTGAGCATCTTCTCGATCCGGAATGGGTCCCGGCGCTAGACGCATCCGCACGAAATGCAAGATAAGCAGAACGGCCCGAGTCCTCGAATGACGGCCCTCGCCCACCAGCGTGATAGATGGACGGTATGTTGCTTAGCCGCTGACAGCTCGCACGGCGGGATTGAGGGCATTTCGCTGCCCCACCCGATGAGGCGTTTTCGGGCGCAAATCCCGCTAGGTAACCTTTCGCTGAAGCCTTTAGCACGAGCGGCTGGCCGCGAATTGCACGGCGGAGCTAGGAGGTACTTTGGGTGATCTAATTTTCGCATGCAATAGGGACAACTATCAGGCACGTCAAAAAGAATTTCGCGGTCCCAGGCGCCAGGAGTATTACGAAGGCGAGTATCTGATTTTACCTGGTAACGATGTCGACGTGCGTATCGAGAAGATGCTGGATTGCATTTACCCCGTTTTTAACCTGCGCACGCGCACCGCCACGATCTTCAAGCGCAGTTGGTCGCACATCCAAAGAGACAAGACCGACGTCGCTATTATTTGGTTCGTCAAGCATGGGCGTGTCACGATATCAGATAGCAGTGGTACTCAGTTCATAGAGCCGGGTGAATGTGCGATCACGCGCTCACTGCAGCCTTTCCACATGGAAAACCTTGTCGATGACCACTCCCTGAACGAGGTGTTGCATGTAATTGTTCCAACCCATGTCCTGCGCTCATATATTCCCGACGCGGTGTGCAGCGGCACTGCGTTCTCCTTCCGAGACGGCAATTGCCACGTCGCCGCACGGACTTTTGCCATGCTTTGCGAGCAAGGCGCACACGTTGACCGTCCGGTTGCCGAGGAAATGATGCGCGCCGCCTTTATGGCGCTCGGCCATGGCATGTCAACGTCGCTTCAGCTAAGGGCGCCACGCACGTTGGGCGAGCGACGCCTACACGACATCCTTGCGTGCATCGAGACACACCTCTCCAATCCGGAGCTGGCCGCTGCTACCGTGGCCAGGCGCTGTGGGATTTCGGATCGCTATCTATACTCTATCTTTAAATCGCAGCAAACCTCGTTCATGCGGGTGTTGTGGAACCGCCGTCTGGAGAAGACTAAAACGTGGCTCACCGCGAAAGACATGAGTCACCTGCCGATTGCCAAGATCGCCTATATGGCGGGATTCAAGAGCCCTGCGCATTTCAGTCGCATGTTCAAGCGTGTGATGAAAATAGCACCGCAGGACTTCCGCGCGCAGTCTCGCTCTTAGGTGGGCGCGGAGAAACGGCTACTTCCTCCAATCACATCACTTCCTTCAAAGAGCCTGGCCTAGAATCGGTTCTTGTAGGGATCCAAATGGTGGGTCCTCATGGTAATTCCAACCAGAGAGACCTTACAGATGAAGAAGCGTTTTTCAGAAGAACAGGTGATCCGCATCCTGCGAGAGGCGGAGAGCTCCGGTGCGACAGCCCCTGGCTCGATCGCAGCGACGGCCCTCAACTCCCCCAAGGCAAGCAATGCGTTTTGCGTACCCGTGGAAACGGCCGTAGGCGGCGCAGTTTCCGACGCCAGCATGACCTACACCACATTTGGTTTCGCCGCCCTTATCGCCAGCGCGACCTTGTCCGCCTCATGCAGCTCGCCGGTGCAGGTGCGGATGCGAGACCACAACTGCAGGCAGCTTCGATGCATTGCGAACGTAGATGGCCACAAAGTGGCCACGCGCGAGTGCCTGCTACAGAAAGGGCAAGCCCGTGCGACCCGTGGCACCAGCAGGAAGAAGCTGAGCGGCGGGGAAGCGACACCGGTTAACGGCTCGGCGGCCGTGGCGGAGAGCGAGCGGGCGAATCCGCGCACGCTTGGGCCGGGCGCGCTCCGAGCCTTCCATCGAGGAGGCCCTTTTCAAGCTTGCCGCAATCGCCAAACGCCGGCGCCAACGCGGCTATCGGATGCCGGCGTTGCCGTGCTCGACGCACAAGCACCGATGAGCGAGAATGGCGCCAAAACAATAAGCTCTTGGGGATCTCTACAATGCAACTCGCGGACTCTCTGGCCTGGACAGCAGGGCCGGGCATGCATCGACTGGCCGCGAGCCTGCTCGCCGGCCTGCTCGCGCTCGGCAGTCCCGCGGCCCGAAGCGCCGAGGTCTCGGTCATCGACCCGGACGCCCATTACCCCGAAGGTCCTCTTTGGCGCGACGGCACGCTGTTCTACGTCGAGTACTCGGCCAACGACGTGAAGAGATGGGATGGGCGAGGCGTCGCGCTCTACTGGCACCACGAGGGCTGCGGGCCGAGCGGCCTCATCGAATTCGGCGGTCACCTGCTCATCGCCTGCTACGACGACAACTCACTGGTGGAGCTGGATGCGCACGGGCACGAGATTCGCACCTTGCGCAAGGACATCGCCGGCAAGCCGTTCGCCGGACCCAACGACTTTGCTGCCGACGGGCGGGGCGGCATCTTCTTCAGCGCATCCGGCAAGTACGACCTCAAGGCGCCCATTACCGGCGCCGTGCTGCACATGAGCGCGGACGGCGGGTTGATCCGCGTCGTCGCCGACACGATTCATTACTCGAACGGGCTCACGCTCGCGAAGGACGGTAAGCAGTTGCTCGTCGCGGAGATGCTTGCGGGCCGCATCCTGTCCTTCCCGCTCAACCCCGACGGGTCCTTGGGTCCCCGCACCGTGTGGGCGCGTCTCGCCGACCTCGCGCCGCCGACGCCCGGCGAGGACGCATACAACGGACCGGACGGCCTCAAGCTCGGACCCGACGGCAATTACTACATCGCGCAAAACGGCTCAGGCCGCGTTCTCGTGGTCGACGGCGACAGGAAACTCGTGCGCACGATCGAGGTGCCGACGCCCTTCGTCACGAACATGGCGTTCGGCGCGGCGGGCGCGCGAACCCTGTACGTCACCGGGGCGTTCGATCAGTGGAAGCCGCCCTTCCCCGGCAAGGTCTTTCGCGTCACGCCATGAGCGCATCGCTCACGACCGCCTTGGGACGACGCACCTGAAGGATCGTGGCGGCCACGGCTATTTAGCAATTTATATCTAGAAGATATCCAGGGGGAACATTCATGGCCCATGCAACAATAAGAATCACGGGCACCGAGCGGGCGCGCGGCCAGCGGTCCGTGTCCATGAGCCTCGCTGCGGCGGTCTGCCTCGCGCTCTACGGCACGCCGCCCCCGGCGCGCGCCGACCAGGCGAGTACTGCCGACTCGAGCTCGGAGCTTCAGGAAATCACCGTCACGGCGACGCGTCGCACGCAAACCGTCGAGGCGGTTCCCTACAGCATCTCGGTCGTGAGCCCCGAGCAGATCGCCGCGAGCGGCGCGGTCGACATCGCCTCGCTCGCCGTGCAGGTGCCGGGTCTCGCCATGTTCGACTACGGGGCGCGGTTCACGGGCGCCGTCACGCCGATCATCCGCGGCATCAACGCCACGGGCAGCCCCGCCCGCAGCTTCCGCTCCTTCGAGCAGTCGCCGGTCGGCATGTATGTGGATAATTCGCCCGTGGCCGGCTACTTCCAGCTTGAGGACTTGAGCCGCATCGAGGTATTGCGCGGACCTCAGGGCACACTCTACGGCGCGGGCGCGCTGGGCGGGGCGCTGCGCATCATTCCGAACTCGCCCGAGCTCAACACATGGGCAGGCTCGATCGAGGCGGGCGGCTCGAGGATCGATCACTCGGACGGCACGGGCTGGACGCTGAAATCGGTGCTCAATATGCCGATCGGCGATGAGCTCGCGTTCCGCGCCTGGGCGCGCATCGCGTACGAGCCGGGGTGGATCCTTGATTATGGACCGGTCGTACGCAACGGCGACAGCCTCTACGGAACGCCGGTCCTCGCCGACCCGAGTGACCCGGTGCACAGCTCACCCATCTACACCTCAAGGAACGACTGGAACTGGCAGAGAACGTCCACCGAACGTGCGGCCCTTTTGTGGAAGCCAAACGAAGCTTTCAGCGCGCAGGCCGCGATCCTGCACGCGCATCTATCGGGCGACGGCGGCCCGCTCGTGAATCCGACCTACGCCGGCGGGGTCTCGCCGCTCGATCCGAACGCGGTTTTTCCGGCGGGCGGCCATTACACGGACTTCTCGCTCATCGACCAGCCGTATTACCGCACGACAAACCTCTCGAGCCTGGACTTGAGCTACGATGCCGGGTTCGCCACCGTCTCCGCAACGAGCTCGTACTACTCGACGAGCGGCATGACGATGCAGGACTCGACGTTCGACTACGCGGGCTACGCGGGCGGCGCCTACCTGCCGTACTACGCGGGCGTGCCCACGAATCCGCGCTTCATCTATCCGTTCCAGTTCACCGACGAGGTGGAGACCTTCAGCCAGGAGGTGCGGCTGGTGTCGAAGACGGACCCCGCGAACAGATTCGACTACGTCGTCGGCGCCTACTACGAGAACACGACGAGCCACGGCAACTGGTTCGTGACGAATCCCGGCTCGCCGCAGTACTCGGTCGCTCAGGGGTGCACAGGTTACCCGCCCTCGGGCCCGCCGGCTTACCCCAACTGCTTGGTCCTCAGCGGCCCGAACGACCTCACGTTCCAGCAGCTCGACAAGCAGCAGTTCCAGGACCGCTCGGTGTTCGGCGAGGTCACCTATCACCTGACGCCGCAGATTCAGGTTACGGGCGGTGCGCGGCATTACAGCCAGAGCTTCACCGACTCCCAGCTCTACCAGGATTTCGCGTTCCCGTCTTACGTGCCGCCGATCCCGTACAACTCGCCGGCCTCGAAGACCGTCGGCAAGGCGAACGTCTCCTGGGAGTTCACGGATCGACAGTACCTGTACGCACTCTGGTCGCAAGGCTTCCGCCGCGGCGGGGCGAACTCGGTACCGGCGAGCGGCCCGTTCCAGGAGAGCCCGCTGTTGCGCAACTACGCGCCGGACAGCACCAACAACTACGAGACGGGCGTCAAGGGACGGCTCGCGAACGGTGTCTACTACGCGTTCACCGGCTTTTGGATCGACTGGGACCACCCGCAGATCTCAGGGAGCCTGCCCTCGGGCAACCTTGCCGTGTACAACGCGAATACGGCACGCTCGCGCGGCTTCGAGCTCGAGTCGAGCGGGCCGCTGCTCATGCACGGCCTGAGCTACCTCGTGGGCTTCGCCTACGTCGATGCGACGCTGGCGAGCGACTTCTCGCTCCCCGCGAACAACGGTCTCGGCGTGATCACGCCCGGACTGCTGCACGGCGAGTCGGGTGAGCAGCTTCCCGGGAGTCCGAAGACGAGCATCAACGCGGCGCTGATGTACGAGCTCACCCTGGTTCCGGGATACAAGGGGACTCTCTCCATGAACGGCGTGTACCGCAGCGCCGAGGCGCTGCAGGTCGCCCCCTCGGTGGGCTCGCTGACGGTGCAGCACTCCTCCTCGTACACGGTCATGAACCTCTCGGCGACCGTGACGCACAAGCCGTGGCATGCAACCTGGTACGTGACCAACGTGCTCAACCGTCAGGAGATCCTCGCCCCGCCCTCGCAGCCCAACCAGGTCGACAACCTCACGAACGACTTCATCGTGAATCCGCCCCGCGAGCTGGGGCTGCGCATCGGCTACTCGTTCTGAAGGCGCGGGCATCCGCGGACTTCGTGAACGCGGGGCCTGCGTAGATCTACCCGCGATCACTCGGCTGGCGCAATTCCGCGCGCACGGAGCGTCGCGAGCAGGGGCTCGAGGTGCCGCCGGTAATGCCGCCAGCGGCGCGAGGAAGTGCCGTAGATGGGCCTTCGCACCTGGGCCGCGCTCGCCGTGAGCGACACCGAGCGATTCTTCTCGATCTCAACGGCGGCATCGCGCCACTCGATCCCGCAGTAGCGCGCTGCCGCCGCACCGATGCGCTTCGGCTCGCGCACCAAATCCTCGTATACGATCTCGTGCATCCGGCTGCCGAGCGCGGCCCGCCAGTGCTCGACGAGGCGCGCGTAGGCGGCGTAGTAGCGGCCGAGCTCGGCGAGGTCGTAGCTGAAGGGATAGCCCGCGGCAAAGAGCGTGCGGAACATCGCGAAGCAACTGTCGAGCGGCGCGCGGCTCACGAGGACGATGCGCGCCTCGGGAAGCGCCGTGAGGATCGCACCTGCGTAGAGATAATTGAGAGGCAGCTTCTCGACGATATGGGATGCGGGCACGCCAGGCTCGGCGAGCCGCGCGTAGCCGGCCGCGACTGCCTCGGGATCCGCCGCCGCCGCGCGCTCGAAGACATCGCCTGAGCCGCGCGCGGCGGCGAGCAGCGCACGCGAGAAGTGATCGGTCTCGCCGTTCGAGCGCACGCCCGCAAGTCCCGTAAGGATGCGCTCGACGAGGGTCGTGCCCGAGCGCGGCAGGCCGACGATGAAGATATGACGCGAGACCCGCCCCGCCTCGGGCTCGCGGTCGCCGCGCGTCACGCGTGCGAGGAATTCCCGGGTGTAGACAGCGGCGATGCGCCCGAGCTTCGCCTCATCCGCCGCGACGTCGTACTGCAGGCGCGAGCGGCGCGCGCCGGCCGCGCGCGCGAACCAAGCGAACGCCTCGTCGAAGCGATCGAGATCGTCGAGCTCCTTTGCGAGGGCGTACCCCAAGAACAGCTCGGCCCGATAGTCGCCACCGTGGTGCGCAAGCAGATGCTCGAGCTCGCGCACGTGGTTCGCCACCGGCGATTGTACGCGGAGCTCCGACCGCAGCAGGTAGCTCGGGTACTGCGCAGGGTCGGCCGCGATCGCTCGATCGCACGCCGCCTCCGCATCGGCGAGCTTGCCCTGACCGCGCTCACTGCAGGCGAGGTTGTACCAGAAGCGCGGCTCCTGCGGCGCGAGCTGGATCGCCCGCCCGTAGAGCGCACTCGCGCGCTCGAGATCACCCGCCGCGACCGCGACGAAGCCGAGGCCGTCGTAGGCGTCCGGAATGCCCGTGCCAAGACCCGCGGCCTGTGCGATCACCTGTCGCATCTCCTCGAGGCGGCCGAGCCGCAGCAGCACGAGCGCGAGAAGCCCGTGCGAGGGCAGGCACGAGGTCGCGCCCTCGACCGAGCGCTCGGCGAAGACGAGTGCCCGATCGAAATCACCCGCCTCGAGGGCGCGGCGGGCTTCTTCAGCAGCAGGGACAGCGGGGGAACTAGAGGCGCACATCGGGGGGCTCATGAAGGCTCGACCCCTAGGCTAAACCCTGGTGCGGCCTCGCCTGGATTTTCTTCCTCTGGGATAGATTGCTCGTCTTCTCATCGAGTCCATGTAGGCAACCCGGGTGCGAAGTTATCATAGATTCCCCTTCTCGCGACTATTGTGAGGCCAACTACAACGGAGGGCCTCGCGATGAAAGATGCAATCGGCTACGATGTAGCTGTCGGGAGTGTCATACGCGCCGGCTCAAGACTGACACTGAGCGTCATCTGTAGGGCGGCCGTCTCCCCATATCTCGCCTGAATTCCCTGACCTTACCGGAAGGGCTTTAGATCACACGCTGCTGCGCAGACTTGAGGGTTCTGGCACCGCCTTGGAGATTGCCGTCAGAATGCCGCTGAGGATTTGACGAGGACTCGGGGGGCACCCGGGTACGGCCACATCGACCGGAATTACGTTGGAGACGCGGCCCAAACTGGCATAGCCCTCTGCGAAGATTCCACCGGTGCAGCCGCAGTCCCCGATTGCAACGACGAGCTTCGGGTCCGGCGTCGCTGCGTACGTCCGCCGAAGTGCCACTTCCATATTTCTGGAAACCGGTCCCGTGACCAATAGAAGATCCGCGTGCCGCGGACTAGCTACAAATCGGATACCAAGCCCCTCGATATTGTAGAGCGGGTTATTGAGAGCGTGGATCTCCAGCTCACAGCCGTTACAGGACCCGGCATCAATAGCGCGAATACAAAGCGCTCGGCCGAGGACTTCAAGAATGCGGGAATGCAGCGCGTCGGCGATACGCAATGTATCGTCACATAACGGCGGTGGTTCCGTGATGATCCCTGTGCGACAAATTTGCCGTAACGTTTTCAGCATGGCTATAGGTCGTGTCCACTGTACGACAGATTGAAGGATTTATTGATCAGCGGAAAGTCCGGTACGATGTTGTCGATGATGGCATGCTCAATCACCGGCCAGTTTTGCCACGACGGATCGTGTGGATGACAGCGCCGGATCATTCCGCTGTCGCCAGCTTCAAGCGCAAGAAATATTGGGCCGCGCCATCCCTCGATCATTCCGATGCCCCGAGCACCCTCGTGGGGTATAGTTGGTCCCACATGATGCAAACCGATCGGTAACTGCGACAATATTCGCTGCATAAGACCCGTGGATTCAGTGACTTCATCAAAGCGCACGGCGACTCGGGCCGCCACATCGCCCTCAGTGCGCACGGCCTTTCTCACCTGCATGCCATCATAGGGGTCGCACGGCAAATCGCAGCGCAGGTCAAACGCCTGACCGCTCGCTCGCCCCGCAAGCCCCGTCAGACCTAGCCTCGCGGCCAACGCGGGCGTGACGACGCCGGCCCCCGCAAACCGGTCGCGCAATCCCGAATGTTCATCATAGATCGTACGTAGTGTGTTCACCTCAGCCAAAATGAATTCAACGGATTCAAGCAACAAGAGTGCGTCGGACGATGACAGATCGACGCGCGTGCCACCCGGCACGATGAAATCCATGAGATAACGCTGCCCGAGTGCTTGTTCGGTGGCGCGCAGGAGCTGTTCCTTGAGCCGAGAGAATTGGGCGAGTCCGAAGGCAAAGCCGGCATCGTTGCCAATCGCACCGAGATCACCTAGGTGATTGGCAAGACGCTCTAATTCTAGAGCCAGCGCCCTTAACCAGTTTGCTCGGGCAGGTAAATGCGTCGCTGCCATTCCCTCGAGTGCTTGGCAATAGGCCCACGAAAATGCAACGGCCGAATCGCCGGAGACGCGCGCGGCCAATCGGTGCCCGCTAAGCAATGGAAATTCAGTGAAGCGCCGTTCAATGCCCTTATGGACGTAACCTAAACGCTCTTCGAGTCTGAGAACCTTCTCACCAACCACCGAAAAGCGAAAGTGACCCGGTTCAATGATTCCGGCGTGGACCGGACCCACCGGGATCTCATGCACGCCATCGCCCTCTACGGGCACGAATTCGTAGTGGTCAGTGACCGGTACCGTTGGCGCTAGTTTCGCGTCACCGTCGATTAGCGGATGAAAGGTTTTTGGCCAAGCGGCGTGACGCAGCCAAGGCCGCGTATCCACATCCGTACTACGCAATCCGGACAGATCAGTCGCGGCGCGTTGCATGCGGCTTGCACTCGGAAACCATTGCTCGATCCCAGGATAGCGTGTGTCTGACGCGGTCACAGGTAAGCTCAGTACGAGCACGCCAGAGCTGGCAATAAATGCGGCTCGGACAGCGTCCTCTCCTGTGCCGTCGCGACCAGCCCATAACGACAATAACCGACCGCCGTGGGTCGCCATATCTTCGGCGGCTTGACACCATTCGTCACGTGTGACGGTTAGGCCAAAGCCTTTAAAAGCGCCGGCCACGGATACTCCCCCGTCCAATTCGGATTGTCGGGCCGCCTGATCGAACCATCGTTGCAGAGCCATCTCATTCTCCGCCGATCAAGCGCGCCGCAGCGCGATACCAGTCAGCAAGGTACGGCGGAATAAAAAACCCCAACAAGAGCACCAACCCCAGATGCGCAAATACTGGTACGAGCGCAGGCGGATGTGGCAAGCGCTTGGCCGACGTGTCCCCAAAGACCATCGACTGCACGCGACCGAAAATTGCCGCGAACGCCACACCGAGCGCCAGCAGCAGAATCGGAGTAGCCCAGGGTTGCTGTTTCATGGCCGTCGTCAAAATAAGAAACTCACTCGCAAAGACCCCGAAGGGCGGCGTACCGAGAATCGCCAGGGTACCCATCATCAATCCCCAGCCGACCGTGGGGCTTAGGGTGATGAGACCGCGAATGTTATCCATGAGTTGCGAGCCCGCTTTTTGTGTCGCGTGCCCCACGGCGAAAAAAATGGAGGACTTTGTCAGCGAATGGACCGTCATGTGTAAGAGCGCAGCGAAGTTAGCTACCGGCCCTCCCATCCCGAACGCGAACGCAATGATGCCCATGTGTTCGATAGAGGAATAAGCGAACAATCGTTTGACATCGCGCTGCCGCCACAGAAAAAACGCCGCAAGCACCACCGAGAGCAGCCCAAACCCCATTAACATGTTGCCGGGTAAGGTAGATTGCAGCGAACCCTCGACGAGCACCTTGCAGCGCACAACGGCGTACATGGCAACGTTGAGCAGCAGTCCAGACAAAACCGCCGAAATAGGTGTCGGACCTTCCGCGTGTGCATCCGGCAACCAATTGTGAAGCGGCGCGAGACCCACCTTGGTGCCATATCCCACGAGCAAGAACACGAATGCCAAACCAAGAACCGAGGGCTCGAGCTGACCCTTAACCGCATTGAGGTGTGTCCACAGCAGCGCACTAACGCCTTCAGAACCTAGAACCTTCTCTGCTGCAAAGTACATCAGAATCGTGCCAAACAAGGCTTGGGAGATGCCCACGCCGCAGAGAATAAAGTACTTCCAGCCGGCTTCGAGACTCGCAGGGGTTCGATACAGCGTCACGAGCAACACAGTGGACAAAGTGGCAGCCTCCATCGCAACCCACAGGAGCCCCATGTTGTTGGTCGTGAGGGCAATCAGCATCGTTGCTATGAACATTTGGTACATGCTGTGATACAAGCGCAATTGTCCGCCAGATACCCGCCCGTGCTCAGTCTCGATGCGCATGTAGGGGCGTGAGAACAATGACGTGGTCAAGCCGACGAACGCCGTCAGTGTCACCAGAAACACGTTAAAGGGATCGATAAAGAATTGCTCGTGTGCGACCAGAAAGTTGCCGTGTGCGACGACTCTCGAGGTAAGCGTACAGGCGGCGAGGAACGTGACCAGCGAAAAGGCCACATTGACTTCGGGAGCCCAACGTCTCTCCCCTAACAAACCAAATGTCAACGCACCCAATAACGGGGTCCCCAGAAGAACGAGGAACTCCATGTTATTGATCCTCCTTCAGGGATTCGAAGTTTTTCAGATCCAGACTGTCGAATTGATCTCGAATCTGGAAAAAGAACACGCCGAGAACGAGCATCGCCACCAGGACATCAAGCGCGACCCCCAGCTCAACGATCATCGGCATGCCGTAAGTAGCGCTCATCGCACCGAAGAACAGGCCATTCTCCATCGATAAGAATCCGACGACCTGCGACATCGCTTTGCGGCGCGTGATCATGGTGAGGAAGGCAATCAGGATCACCGCAACGGCGATGCCGATCGAGTTTCGCGTCGCTGTGCTCGCCAGTGCCGAAATAGGTTGCGCCAATCCAAATGCAAAAATCACGACAAGCACTCCCACCAGCATCGTTCCGGTGATATTGAGCAATGGCTCCGTATCCCAATAAACACCGAGGCGGCGAATGAGACGATGCAATAGCCAGGGCAAGAAGATTACTTTAAGTCCGAGCGTGAGCGCTGCCGACACGTACAAGTTACGATCGCCGGTCCGCCAAGCGAGGAGCAGGGTAGCGCTGAATAACAGAGCCCCCTGCAGCGCGAGCAGGTCGACAAGGCTGACGATACGCCGCTGCGACAGCATGGCGAAAGAAAGGAGCAGCAATAGCGCGGCCAGAGTGTTGAGCAGTTGCAGATCCCATGGCAACGCGGTCATGTTCATGCTCCCAGCAATAACCGCACGAGCAGTCCAAGCACTGCAAATAGGAAGGCGGTGGCCAGAAACTCCGGTGCTCGAAAAACGCGCAGTTTCGCCGAAACCGTCTCAATGAACGCCAACCCGATACCGGCGGCCAAGAGCTTGACACATAGCAACATGACCGATGTCGCCAAACTGAACGGGGCATCACTGGTCGCAATGCCCCAGGGAATAAAGACCGCAAACCCGATGCACGCATAGTTGAAGAGCTTCAATGCCGCGGCCCATTCCATGAGGGCCAGATGACGCGCGGAATATTCCAGCAATAGGGCCTCGTGAATCATGGTCAATTCAAGATGCGTGGCGGGATTGTCCACAGGTATTCGGGCATTCTCGGCAAGCAACACCATCGTGAACGCCACGGCGGTAAAGGCGAGGCTGGGATTGAGCGCGAAAGACTGCGCGGAAAGACGTTCTGCGATGATGGGTAGTGCGGTGGTTGCGCACGTTAGGGAAACGACGAAAATTACGACCAACAGCGCGGGCTCCGCCAGAAAACCGATCATCATTTCGCGGCGGGCACCCAGCGTCCCGAATGCAGTTCCTACGTCCATCGCAGCCAGAGACACAAATACGCGCGCCGTCGCTAGAAGCCCGACCAGTGCAATCGCGTCTGCGGCTCGCGTGATTGGTAGACGAGTCCCGATCGAGGGGATGACGGCTGCGGCGGCCACCATAGCGCCAAAGACCACGTACGGGGCGAGCCGGAATAGGCGCGAGGCGTTCTCGGCTAGTACGGCATCTTTGTGAAAAAGCTTACGGATTCCTCGGTAGGGCTGCAGGATGCTGGGGGCCGACTTATTCTGGAACCAGGCGCGGCACTGATTCACCCAGCCGACGAACGCGGGCGCCGCCGCCAGCGCCAGGGCGATTCCCATCACTTGCACAATCCAGTCGAATACCCTCATAGCATCAGCGCCAGCAAGACAACAAGAGTGACAAAGCTATAGAGCAAATACGTCGCAATGCGACCTTGCTGCAGCCAAGCTACTTTGTCGGCCACTCGCCGAATGAGAGGGCCCAAAGGCTGATATAGCGCGCACCAAATGCGATCGCTGATCTCTAAGCGGTACTTGGGTTTGGTGTCGAAGGGGCTGGGCAACTCGCGAACGATGGCGAAGAGGGGCTGGAACAAATGTCGAATCGGTTGACCGAATCCTTCGGCAGTGTCTTGCATGCGGCTATTGAGACCACCCAATCCGCAATCCCAAGCGGGGCTTCTACGAATTCGCTGGTGATAAAATAGACGCACATTGAAGATGGCCAACACTACTACGACTAGGATCACAGCAAAGAAGACTAGCGGTGCGTAGGACGATTCCCGCTCGGGAATCGGCACGAGTAGCCACCAGGGTGCATTGCTCAGCGGCAGTCCGCCTAATCCAAGCTGCTCGGTAACGATGCCGAAGAATGAAATGACCGTCGTCGGGAAGAAGCCGAGCAGCACGCAGCCAAGCGCAAGCCATGTGAGCCCAAGGCGCTCCGCAATCCCCGCATCGTGAGCACGTTGCAAGGCGGCTTCTCTAGGTTGGCCCAGAAAGATGACCCCGAAGAACTTGACCATCACATAGCCGGCAAGCGCGGCGGCGAGCGCAAGCAGTGCAGCACCCAGCGGTAGGAGCATGTTGATGAACGGGTGTGGCACCTTATACGCGAGCAGGAAGGACTGTAGTAATAGCCATTCCGACACAAATCCATTAAGAGGGGGTAGTCCAGCAATCGCCAGCACGCCGATGAGCGACAACCACGCAACCCACGGCATTCGATGGATGAGACCACCCAGGTGTCCCAGGTTACGCTCGCCGGTTGCGTGCAATACTGCGCCCGTGCCCAGAAACAACAGACTCTTCATGAATGCGTGATTCATTGCGTGATACATCACGGCAATCAATGTGAGTACCGCCGCGGCGCGCATGCCGACGCCCGCAAATACCATCGCCAGCCCCAGCCCGGTGAACATGACTCCGACGTTTTCGATCGACGAATAGGCGAGCAGACGTTTCATATCGGTTTGTGCAGCGGCAAACACCACACCATACAGCGCGCTGAACAGCCCGAGCGAGAGCGGCAACAGACCCCACCACCATAGTGGTTGACCCAGGAGATCAAAGCTCACTCGAATCATTCCGTACAACGCGGTCTCGAGCATGACGCCGCTCATGAGCGCGGACACAGGAGAGGGCGCGGCGGGATGCGCTTCAGGCAACCATACATGCAGTGGTACGAGGCCTGCCTTGGCGCCAAACCCAATCAGCGCGAGACAGAAAGCAATTGTCGCCCAATTGGGAGCGAGGTGCGCGGCCCGCATGGCGTCGAACGTGAAATGCCAGCTACCCCCTTGAAGAATTCCAAAACTTAGCAGGATTGCTATCGCACCGAGATGAGCCATCACCAGGTAGAGAAAGCCGGCCTTGCGAATCTCGGGAATGCGATGTTGGGTCGTGACGAGAAAGTACGACGACAGCGCCATGGTCTCCCACGCCAACATGAATGCGTACGCGTCATCGGCGAGCACAACGAAGCCCATGCTCCCAAGAAACAAGTGGTATTGCAGACACAAGAGTCCCGGCGCGGTACCTTCGCCCGGCCGGAAGTAGCCCGTCGCAAAAATCGAAACCCCAGCGGACGTGGCACCGAGCAAAATCAAAAATACGCTAGAGAGTCCGTCGAGACGCAGATGGACAGGTAAGTCCGGCAGTCCGATAGGCAATATGAGTTGTTCGGCGGAGTGATGAAGACTCGTTGCTGCGACTACTGCCAACGCGGCACCGATAACAGCGCCGACCGAAAAGAGCGTCCTCCCCACGAAAGCGATGCTCAGTGGTCGTACCAACCCTGCGAGTCCAACCATGCACCACGCTGTCAGCAGCAGTAAGCATAGCGTTAACGGCGAAGCGGAACCGAAGCTCACAAGGTACCGGCCCTCATAGTCGGGGGTAAGCGTTTGACCACCCAAGTACGCCGGACATTGTCATTTGCGGGCATTAGAGTTCTATTATAATCTTACGCACATTCAGCTGTCACCTAATGTGAGTCAACTTGGCTACCGAAGATCGCACCGCTCGGCTTACTATTTTGATTGATCCACGCAAGAAGCTGCTGTTCGAACAATTGTGTGCGGAGGAGGATACGACGCCTTCGCAGGTCGTGCGTCGCCTAATACGAAGTTACATAGAGGAACGCATTGGTGAACCATGGACTACCGTTTATGAGCGACCTCGAACCGTGCGCCGTCGTATTTCGGCCCGTCGAGCTTGAACGGAATTACGCTGCAGGTAAGCGTGAAACGCGCACGTGAAGCAGCTCGCGGTGTTCCGATGCAAATTGGATAGCAGACGGCCATGTCGTGACGGTCGGGGGGGGGTCGAACTGCCTTCTCCATAGCAGACGATCAGATTCCGTAGCACAATCTAGCGTGGCTAAGCACGGCAGTATGCGGGCTCGGGCCGCAATTGCGAAGGCTAACGACGGGGTGCCATGGAAACAAAAGCAATTCCGACGTTATACGACTGAGCCGGCGCATCGGACGGCTCGAAGCGCTGTTCATGAGGTTTTGCGAGCGAGTTCCTAGTGACCCGCTCCTCGCGCCGGTATCTGGATAGCGGCGATGGGACTCATCGGCACTCGACGATGGTCGCAAAGCATCTCGGCCGTCACCTAACCGATAAGCAGCGCAAGCATTGGGTGGCGCTGCTTCTCGATACCGCTGATGAACTCAAACTGCCGGATAATCCCATCAATGAGAATGCGCCTATGCCCAAGTAGAGACCGAGCGATACAGTGCTGTCGGCGCGTGCACTGTATTGGCCTTGGGATTCGACATGAAGTCCGCCATGGCGGACTTCG
>Ga0187890_10000072_pt1 | contig 70216 bp, 65 predicted proteins | sample June2016WEW_21_1_FD_133005 | JGI IMG/M metagenome (GOLD analysis project Ga0187890, IMG submission 133005) | Peatland microbial communities from SPRUCE experiment site at the Marcell Experimental Forest, Minnesota, USA - June2016WEW_21_10 | ecosystem: Environmental > Terrestrial > Soil >... | reverse complement strand
CAGAGTGATCAACCGTCGACAACTGCTGCCCCGGCCGCTGTTCCCTGGTGCTTGGCCAAGACAACATGAAGATGACTTCGTTTTACGCATCCAGTATTGACAGGTTGTTCCATATCAGTGTCCACCTTTCACTCTCAACCCTTCCGCCGCGAGACGTTGCGCGAGCTCCACTTCGATGCGCTCAGCCTGCGTCCTCTTGATCGACTGGAGATGCAACGACGGCCCCGTGAGTACCTCCAGGCCTCTCTTCAGAACGCTGCCAGCCGCGCGAATTCCCGCCTTGTGCTGATCAAAGCGTTCGGCCGGGGAATAATTGCTCATGCCTACGTACACGCCATACGCCTCCTTGCGCTGGTCGCGATAGTCGAGAAGCACCAGATAGATGTTCGACCGTCCCTTGTCCGGAGCATGGAAGCCGAGCGCGATGTCATAGACACGCGGCAACCAGTCCACGTAGCGCATCGGCAGCCACTCCGGAATGGAGGCGGCAGCACACAGCCACAGCCGCTCGAGCGCAGTCTCGATATTAATGGACATTTCGCCGCGCATCCACAGCTCGTGAATGCAGTGGGCGGCCAAAGAACCGTCGGTCCGCGCAAGAGCCGCCTCGAAGCGCGACGCAATCCGGGCACGACTCTCGCGCCGGAGCGGCCGGGCCTGCGGCGAGACGTTGACGTCGACGATACTCAACAGTCGGCGATGATACCCGCGGGCGCTCGGATCAAAAAGCCGGCGGGCTCACGGCGCTGGGCTCACAGCGCCCGCGGCGGGCGGCTGGCCATCGCCGAGTTCATTGCTACAGTCCGGTGCAGAGGTGCACGTCCCCACTCTTGGTCTCGATGCGCACGTGTGCACCGCCGTCGCCGGACTTGAATTCGAGCCGCGAGCCGGGACCGTAGTGGGCGCGCTCAGGCTTCGGGCCGAAGCAGTTGTCGATCGTACCGCTGAAGGACTGCAGGTCGAATTGAGCTCCGGGGACGGACGGGAAATCGAAGCGCAGGTTCCCGCTGACCGATTCGCCGTCGAGATCGGCGTCCGGTGCGAGCGAGAGGGCGGCGGTCACGTTGCCCGAGATCGACTTGAATCGGCCACGGCTCAACGCGCCGAACTCAACCTTGACGCCGCCGCTCACGGTGACGACCTCGACTTCGCTCGGCGATCCGGTGAGATGAATGTCGCCGTCGATGGTCTTCGCCTCGATCATCTTGGCGCCCGGCGCGCCCATGTGGATGGTCCCCGTGGCGGTGTTGGCCCGCAGATTGCCGCCCACATCGCCGCTGATGTTACCGCTCACCGAGCGCAGGTTCGCATCACCGGCGACGCCGTGGATGCTGATGTTGCCGTTCACGAGCGTGATCGAGAGTGTGCTTTTCGAGGGCACGCGGATCGAGATCTGCGGCTTGCCGCCGCCGGGCAGCACATCGATCACGGTACGTCCCGAGCGGGCGTTGAAGTGTATTCGATTGCCCACTTCTCCCTGCGCGGTGAGCTCCACGCGCGGCTGATCCCAGCCGCTGACGTCAACCGAGTCGGTGACCCCGATGATCTCCACCATGCCCTGTGGATCTGCGTCGTGCGACTCGCGGAACGGCTCGTCTGCATGCAAGGTCCGCGGAAGCGTGCCGGCCACGAGCGCCGCGGCGACGAATAGAGTTAGGTATCGCGTCTGTGTAGTTCTCATTGTCATATTCTCGCCAAGGTAGGTTGTGTGGTCCGTATCACATCGTCGTACAGGTCGAACTCGTCGTGCCAGGCGCTCTCGAGCAGTTGCTCGAGCACCGGACTGTCCGGATCCGTCGCGAGCGACTTGCGAATGTCGTCGCGCGCCTTGTGAATGACGGCGAGGTTCGCCTCAATCTTGGCGCGGGTGGCCGGATCGAGCATGGCGAGCCGCTGCTTGAAGGTATCGAGCACGTCGGCACGGGCGGCGAGGTAGCCGGCATCGTGCGGCTCATCGAGGCTCATGGCGAAACTCGGCGTGTCGGCAACCGGCGCGGCAACCCTGCCGTGCAGCACCGCCCAGACGACGGCGCCCGCGATCATCAGCGCTGCGATAGCGGCGGCGGCGGCGAGCACCATCTGCGGGGTCCGCAGCGGCTGCCGCTCGATCTCGCGCTCGATCGAGGGCCAGAGATATCGGGGCGGGACGATGTCTCGCGGCAGCTTTCCGAACCGCGTTTCGAGCGACTCCCGAACGTCTTTCATTTCTCCTCCAAGCCGAGCGCGGTGCTCAGCAAACCGCGCGCGCGATGCAATTGAGCTTTGCAAGTGCCTTCCGCGACACCGAGGGCGCTCGCCGCCTCGTCATGGCTGTAGCCGTAGATGCCGACCAGCACCAGAACGTCGCGTGCACCGTCCGGCAATGCCGCGATGGCACGCTCGAGATCGATCGGCGGTAAGGCGTTCCCTGAATCCGGCACATCGGGCAACCCCTCGGCCGGCTCAGCGACTTCGCGGCTCGCGCGCAACCCCCGGCGGCGAGCGAGTACAGTGCGAATCGCGATTCGCTGCAGCCAGGTGGAGAACAGACTCCGCTGCTCGAAGCGCCCGAGCGCACGCCATGCCGCGACGAACGACTCCTGGGTGCAGTCTTCGGCGGCCTCCCGCTGACCCGTGAGCCGCAAGCACAAACCATAGATCCGGGGCGCGAATTGGCGGTAAATGGTCTCGAACGCGGCCAGGTCGCCGCGCACGGCCGCCGCTATCGCCGCCTCGGTGTCGGAATCGCTCACATCCGGAATTCGCCGAAACTGGAGTGTTCCCACCCTACTCCCCGCTAAATCGTCCATTGCAACATTAGATGCGAGGGGAATCGAAAAGGTTTGAATGGGGCTAAGGATATCGGCACGCATCCCCGGCGCGCCAGCCGATCCGGCCGACGCAAGGCTCGAGCAGTCCCTCGAGACCATCCCTGAAGCCCAAGGTGCGTAGCAGCGCGAAGGCTGTGACGCGCGCTTGGGGAAAGGCCTCCTGCAGCCGCATCGCAGCCGCAAGCAGCGTTCTCCCCTTGGTCACTACGTCGTCGATCAGCAGCAGGCGCGCATCATCGGGCAGATCGGCGCCGCGCACGACGCTCAAGGAGTCAAAATGGGTCCGCACCGTCGGCCGGCGTCCAGGCGCCGCCGTCGCCGACCTGGTCACGGCGCGGGTCCGTAGCAGGCCCTTCCAAGTGCCGGCAGCAAGCCCTTCGGCGACCAGCGCCTCGGCGAGCCGATTGGGCAGGTACTCGCGACTCGAGCGGCTCGGCTCGCAGGCCGGTACCGGAATTAGAACGTCGATCGCTCGAAAGAACTCCGCGAGGCTCGGTATCAGGTGCGCTTGCCGCATCACACACCGCGCGTACAGCGGCACAAGCGCCGGCTCGGCGGCCTTGATCAGCGCACACAGCGAGCGCGACCTGGCAGCCACTTTGCACGCACCGCACGGCGCATACACATAACAGGAGGCGAATGCGACCGATCGAATCGTCGGCTCGAGTGCGCTCATCGGACGAGATCATCCTCCCGGTCGCGTCCGGCCGCGTGGGTCTCGTCGGATTGCGCCTCGCGTCGAAGACGCAGCCAGTTCTCGATCGCCCGCCGGCGCACGTCTTCCATACTGAGGGGAGTGCGCGTTCGCTCGGGGCTCGCTGTCTCGAGTGCCCGCGCGCGTTGCGTCTCGAGCCGTGCATGATCCTCGCGCAATTGCTCGGCGACCACGCTGCGAAAGCCGCGCCTCTCGATCTCGTAGGGTATGCGCGGGATCCACAACCTGGGCTCGCGAGCGTGTCCGTCGGCGTCGAGGCAGCGAGGATCGATCCGCGCATCGACGTGCGCCGACTGGAGCGCTTCGTTGGCAACGTCGGCCCAGCGCTGACGCACATACAGGAGCTCGTTGATGGCCGGGCCGAGGCCGAACTCGCGTCGCTGCGCGTCGTTGAGCTCGAGCGCGGTTTTCGGCCCGAGACCCTCGAGCGATACTTCGCGCGTAGTCGCGAGTAAGTGCGCGTGAAAGTTCCGCGGATCGCTCCCGGGGAAATCCCGGGGAGCGTGAATGGCGACGTCGACGGCAAAACGGTACCGCTCGGAGAGCTCCTGCGCGAATCCACGTACCGCCCGCACCTGCCGCTCGTGCGACAGCTCCACGGGCAACGCGATCAGGTACTCCCGGGCCACTCTGGCGTTCTTGCGGGTCTCGGCGGCCTCCGCGGCGTTCCAGAGGGTGGCCCTATCGGTCGCCCAGCTCATGTCCGCGTCGGCTAACCGGCTCGGGACCAGAATCTCCTTGTGCATGACGTCCACACGGTCGGTGTGATCGTAGGTGCGTCCCGTTCGCTCGTCGCGTATTCGCTCGCCGGCGCGGTACGCCGCTGCGCCCGGCGCGCTGCTCCCGGTCGAACGGCCGAAGGTCTTGATGTTGAGAAAATAGACCGCCACGGGCGGTCAGCTCCCGAGCATCGATTCGAAAAACTGGGGCGAGCAAGCGTAACCCACAACGCCCGCCTCGAGCACTTCCTCGACGCGCACGAGCGTGACGGCGGAAGCAGTTGCGGCGCTCGTGGGGAGAAAGGCTCCATCGGGCTCGCAGAAGAGGTCATGGTCGTCCACCGGCGCGCCGCAGCTCGCGCAATGATTCGCCCAGTACGAGCCTTGCGTCCGTTCGCTCAGAGCGAAACGGTAGCTTGGCGCGGCGGCCTGCAAGCGCCGTCGTGCATCGTCCGACAAATACTCGATGTAGAAGAGGAACGCACTGGACTCCGCGGTCTCCCACCGGTACGAGACGAATTCGTCCCTCCGGACGTCCCAGTCGAGCGTAAGCGACTGGTGTCGCGGTGGCAGCGCGAGGGCGACAAACCGCGTCGCCGCGCGGCAGCCGCCGCACTCACCCAAGGCGTGGACAATCCAGTAGCTATCGGAGCGGACGTTGATATCGCTCGTCGAACCGGCGTCCGGCATGTGCGTCACTCCTATGAGGTAATTTCGAGCGTTTGAAGGAGACCTTGCGCCACTCGCTCGCCGAGGCGACTTTGATATAGCCGCAGAAGTCTGCTAGGGCCTCGATCTCCGAAGGCATCACGGCTGCCTCGGTCACTCGCTGCTCGCTGATATTCTTCGAGCGCCGTGCGCCGCGTCGTCCGAGCAGGCCCTCACGGTCGCTTCCACGGGAGACCTGTCTCCTCAACATCTCGCGCTCGCCGACGAGCCGCGAAGCAAACTGCGCGGTGCCGCCGTGCTCGCTTGCCGAACAGCGCAGAATGAGCGTGTTACAGCAATTTTCGATGAGGGCGGGTGCATCGACGCCGTACGTACCGGAGACCTGCGCAACGGATTGGAAGCCCAAGACGCAACGCCCTCCGAATTTGCGCAACCGCGCGAGCGCATCCTTCAACCCATCTATGGCGCCCAGCGCGTCGAGCTCGTCCACCACGAACCAGAGGCGTTGGTCGACGCCCTCCGCGCCATGCATTGCCTCGAAGATCGCAAGTCGCACCCATGTTGCGATGATCGACTTGAGAGCCTGAATTTGTCCGGCCCTGTAGGGTATGAACAATGAGCCCGTTGCGGGACGTCTCACCCAGCCAGTCACGGAGAACGGAGCCGCTCTTTGCCTGCGGACGTGTTCGAGCGCGGCGAGAGCCGAGACCGCGACCGAACGGATCGAGCCGAACATGCGTGCATTTTCCGGGTCGAGAAACGGATGCGCCGGGGTGCCCGCGACCACGTCTCTGAGCTCAGACGGTGACGCCTCCGATATGAGCCGCCACAGCTCTGCGCAGTCGGCGCGACTCGAACGACAGCCGCGCAGCAGCGCGCCTAGGAATATTCGCGCATAAGCACGCCACTCGCCGGCGGCCGCGTCCTGAACCGTGGGAATGAGACTGCCCGCAAGCTGCTCGATGTCGTAGGGGTTGCGAATTTCCGAGAAGGGATCCCATTTGAGGGAATGCGGCTCGAATGGATTCAACACGATGTCGCCTCGGTAACGGTCGAAGAACCGTCCGCAATATCCGCCGTCGGGATCAGCGAACACCGCGCGATCGCCGCGCTCGAGTGCCTGCGCCAAGAGCTCGCCGATCGCCGTGGATTTACCGGTTCCGGTCGTACCGAGGATTTTGAAGTGCTTGGTCTCGTCTCGCGCGCCCACCGGAACGCCGACCAAAGTGAGCTGTGAGGGATTCCAGCGGCTGAGCCGCGCCGCACTCCGCGGCGTCGCGCCTTCACGGACCACCGCGCCTCGTTTGTGAACTTCGGCCGGGCGGCGCCGCATCGCGAATATGCAGAGCCCGACCCCGAGCGCGATCGCGGCCGCGACGGGTACGCCGTTCACATTGAAAATCGCCGCGACCCAGTCCACGACTCAGTAGCCCTTGACGATGTAGTAGTCGGCTTGGTCGCCGTACGTGGGCGCCCTGCGATCGACACGAACGCATAGGCGCGCTTGCTCGCCGCAATGCCGCCAATCGATGCGGCCGCCGCTCTCCTCGAGGCGCGTGAGACTTGCCTGGACCTCGTCCCGTCGCGCCCGTAGCGCCTCGATCCGCGACGCCGACGGCAGCAGCCAATAGGCGATTCCACTCGGAATGGCGGCCGACAAAAGGACGCCCGAGATGGTCCAGACCAAGCCGCGGAGGTGCGCCGCATGTTTCATGCTGTTGAGCGCTTGCGCTGCTCGGCGGCTCTCGGCGGTCAACTCCTCGAGTTCCTCGATGAGCGTGCGCCGAATCTCCTCGCGCACCACGCCGTCGAGATCCTGGGTGTGGGCGCGCAGCTTCTCGAGGTGGGCTTCCGCCATTTTCTGATGGGCCTGCGCACTCTCCATCAAAAGGCCGAGCTTCATCGTCGTCTCGTCAGCGGTACCGGCACGCTCACTCATATTCATGGCCCTCGTTCGACCGCGCTGCCGCGCTCCGCGCTCGAGCAGCATCGGCGCGGCGACCGTCCTGCCAGACAGCGGGCGCGCTCAATTGCACGCGCTGCCAGGTCGGCTCCGAGGCGTACTTCAAGTATCCGGTGAGGTCGGGGAGCTGCTCGATCTGCGAGGCCAGGAGCGCATGTTCGACGCTCACATGCTCGCTTCGGGATGTCGTGCCGATGAATTCCGTGGCACGGCGGCTCCGCGAGATGCTAGTCCGCAAGACCTCGCGCTCCCCGACCAGCTGCGATGCGAAGCGCGCCGTTCCGCCGCCCTCGCTCGCGGAGCACCTCAAGATCAGGGTATTCCCACAGTTTTCGACGATCGTGTGCGCCTCTCCCGGCCCGTAAGTGCTTGAGACCTGCGCGAGCGATTGGAAGCCCAGAACGCATCGGCCGCCAAATTTGCGCAGGCGGGCGAGCGCGTCCTTCAGTCCGTCGATCTGTCCGAGCGCATCGAGCTCATCCACCACGAACCAAAGCCGCCGCGCGGTTCCTTGGGCCGCGGGCTCGCGCGGATCCATGGCCTCGAATATTGCGAGGCGCATCCAGGCGGAGATCGTGGAGCGCAATGCGGCGATCTGCCCTGCGCTGTAAGGCATGAAGAGCACGCCACGGCGATCCTCGGCGACCCAGGAGCGGATCGAGAACTTCGTACCTTTCTGCTGAGCAATGTATTCGAGGGGGCCGATCGCCGCGCTCGTGACGGAGCGGATCGAGTCGAACATCCTGCTGTTGTGCTCTTCGAGAAACGGCTGCGCGGGCGTACCCTCTACCAGCGCACGCAGCTCCGTCCGGTCAGCCACCATCATGAGCCTATAGAGCTCTGCCGTGTCGGTCACACCGGCTTCATGCGCCCGGCGAGTAACCGCACTCAAGAAGGTACGCGCGTACCCGCGCCAGCTGCGATCCGAGCCTTCGTGATCCGGGATGAGGGAGCGAGCCAGCTGCTCGACGTCGTAGGGCGTCCTGATCTCCGAGAATAAATCCCACTTCACGGACCGCTCGTCGAAGGGATTGAGTATCGTGTCGCAGCGGTCCGCATTGAAAAACCGACGCAGATAGCCGCCGTCGGGATCGGCGATGACCGCGCGATCGCCGCGCGCCAGCGCCGCACTCAGGATCTCTCGAATGGCCGTGCTCTTGCCGGTACCGGTGGTACCTATCAGCTTGAAATGCTTGGTCTCATCCTCGAGAGCCACCGCACGCCCGGCCACCGTGATTGCGAGAAACGAAGGGCCAGGCTGCCTCTCGACGCGGGAGGGCCGCTCCGCGACCAGGGCCCCGCGCCGATGCGAGTCGCCGGGTGCGGCATCGGCTGCCAGCGTTCGGCCACCCGCATAACCAAGCAGGGCGCTCATGGAGGTCGCGAGCGCGAATTCGGCCACGCCCCGCACGCTGCCCAGGTACGAAAGCAGCGGCGTTGAGGCGCTCATGGCACCCTCGACCAACGCGGCGAGCGGAGCGGCGACGAGAGGCGAGGCGATCAATCGATGCCAGGCGCCCCCGCTCCGCGCGAGACCCACGACCATCGGCAACTGGACAGCCGCGTAGCCGATGAGAACGCTCGGCCAACCGTGGATGAGCGATTCGCCCAACATCAGCCCTCCCCGCCGACGATGCGACGCTTACGTTCGGGCTCGTACCAGATTTCCTTGATGAAGCGTTCGTGTGCCTCGACCCCGAACTGGATCACGACATCGATCAAGAGATACAGAAGACTCTTGATGTCCTGGCGTGCGAGCTCGCGGCCGCCGGGGTTCTGTTTCACCAAAAGCACCAGTTGCTCGAAGGCGAGGTCCGCGCTCGCGGCGTGTATGCTCGTGATCGACCCGGGGTGACCGGAGTTGACGTTGCGCAAGTAGTCGAAGGCCTCCTCGGAGCGCAGCTCGGCTAGAAGAATCCGGTCTGGCTTCATCCGCAGGCAACACTCGAGCAGCTGTTTCGGGGTTACTCTTGCGACGCCCTGGTCGTCTTTCGAATAGAACAGGCGCACGTGGTTCGGATGGCGATCGAGCACAAGCTCCTGGGCGTCCTCGATCGTGATCAGCCGTTCATCCGGCGATATCTCGCGAATGAGCGCCTTGGTCCACGTGGTCTTCCCCGACCCCGTAGGCCCGGACACGAGGATGTTCTTGCGAGCCGCGACCGCCGCTCGCATGAAAGCAGCGTAATCTCCTGCCGCAAGCAACCGGCGGAGTTCCTTCTCGGTGTCGTCCAGCCTATCGGCGGCGCGGCGCGCGTGCCGGAAGATGCCGCGTTGCTGCAGCTCGTCGATGCTCCACACCGCATCGGCGGGTCGGCGGATCGCGATGGCAACGCATCCGGGCGAGGTCGCCGGCGGCAACACCACCTGCACACGTTCGCCGGTCGGCAGCGACGCCGACAAGAGCGGCGCCGTCGCGTCGACGCGCTGCTGGGTCGAGTTGGCCACGAGCTTTGCGAGTCGGCTGCACCATTCGAAATCGGCGAAAGGCAGTGCGTGCCGTTGCCATCCGCTGCGCAACTCGACGAAGGCTTCCTGGGGCCGGTTGATGCAGAGCTCGGTGACCTCGGGGTTGGCGAGCAGCGGGCGCAGCGCGCGCATCGTCAACGCAAGCGCCGACGACTCGGCGTGCCGGTCAGCGGAGGCCCGTGACAGCTCGCAGCTCATAAACCGATCTGAAATCCAGATCCCGGGCGACCAACACCTGGATGCGATCTCCATTCTTCTTCACCACGGTCGGGGGAATGTTCACCGTTCCCTTGAGCACCTCGGTCATCACGCTTTGCGATCCCGCCGGGTCGACGACGAGGGTGCCGCCGCCGTTTCTTGTCGAGGCGGCCTCGACGGCTCCATCGACGATCGAGATCAGCATGGCAGCGCCGAATCTCTCCCAGAAGTGGCGGTTCACTTCGCCGGGCAGCCCCGAACGTCCCAGCTCATCCGCGCCGGGCGATGCGAGGGGCACCACCACGCCCGCGGGGGTACGGGCTTCGGTCCACAGCACGAACACGCGTGCTTGCCCTTGCTGCACCTGGCCCTGTGTCTCGCCGATCAACTTGGTGCCACGTTCCATCAGCACCACCTTGCCGTCGACTCCGAAGACGTCCGTCGCCATCACGCAAGTGGTCATTCCCGGCAGCGTCGAGTCGATCGCCGTCTCCAGAGTGCAATCGATGAAGGCGCCCTTGGGCAGCAGCAGGCGCTGTGCCGGCAGCATCGCGGCGCGGGCGGCCGGGTTGGGCGCAGCATGCAGGAGCGCGGACAACTCGCCGGAACGTGGCGCCGCCGCAGATACGCTCCCGGGCGCAGGTCCCGAAGCCGAATCGATTTCGGACGGCGTGACGCCCGCCGCGGGCTGTGAAGTCGAGAACACGGCGCCCGAGAGCCGACGCTGCCGCGCGAGTTCCTCAGGGGTCGGCGGTGCAGGGGCCGTGTAGCCTGCCGTGTTCGCTGCGAGCGGGATCTCCGGCAAAGTCGTCACAGTCAAGGCCGCCCGATCGGCAGCGCTCACCGGCGGGGCGGCAAATGCCGGCAGCGCATCGATCGCGGACGACACAGGCGGCGGCAAGGGCGGGTCGATGCGACCCAGGCTCGGCAACACGGTATCGCCTGCGGCACGACTCGCCGCCGTATTTTGAACGTTGCTCCGCATCCGCGTCTGCCGCGAGGCATTGTTCGCGTAGTACCAGATGAGAGCGCCCAACCCGAGCATGGTCATCAGCGATACGGCAAGTATATTGCTCAACCGGGATTGCATGGAGACCGAGCGAGTGACGAGCGTCGTCGCACGTTCGCCGGCCACTTCCTCCGGGCCTGCATCCGCGGCGCTCACGGCACGATTCCCGGCACGGTGCGTTGCACGTCCGGCGTGACGGTCCCGGAGTCGAGTCGTAATCCAGCGCCCGTGAAGCCGTGGTTAACGATACACCCGGCGAGCTTGCCGCGGCGGAGGATGAACTGACGGGCGACTCTATGCACGACCACATCGCCGGAATCCATGCTGAAATTGAGGAGCGACTCGGTGGCGTCGGCGTTGCGTACGAAAATAGCGGGCAGCTCGGCGTTGGCGGCGAACCGCAGTCGCGTATGCACCCCGTCGTCCGACGCGGCGGTGGGCTTGAGCGTCGGACTGCCGCAATACCAGTAGTCGATATTCCGCGGTCGCTTGGCGGAAGCCTCTATGAGCGCCGTATCAATACGCTCAGCAGCCTGTTCTGCCTGCGTCCGCGCGGGGGTCGGAGGGTACGTGAAACGTACCGCGTAGATGACATCGGGATCATCCGGTCCCGGTCGCTGCGCAACCGCCGTGTAATCGATCTGATAGCGGCGGCGGTTGGTGAGCACCGTGAGATTGGTGGCCACTTTTGCCGCCTTCGGCTTCAAGAACAGGTGGTTCTCCGTACCGAAGTACGAGATTCCCTCCAGGTCTCCCGCGCCGAGACCGACGAAGCTCTCTCCCGCCTCGAACTCGAAATCGATCTGGTAGCCGACGAACCCCCGCACTCGATACACCTGGTCGCCGTTGTAGGGGGCGTGGCGGATTCGACTGTCCGCGACGCCTCGAATCGGCACCGTCTCGGCATGCAGCACGGGCGAAATAAACGCGCCCTGCATCGTCGCCGCGACGGCGAGGAATCGCAGAGCAGCTTGGGTGTCTTTGCTAAGAATCATGATGGAGGTCCCTTGGCAGCCGATCCCTCGATGGGAGCCTCGGGCTCCGCCTTGAATTCGATGACCTTGAAACCGAGCGGATTCCATCGCCTCGTGCGCGGATCCTTCGCGGGTTGTGTGTACGCGTATTGGACGGTCGCAACCCAGTGACTAAACTTATCCCCGGCGCCGGCACCGGCTCGGAGCGCCTTGAGGTAGCGGACCTGTGCGAGATCGGCGAGACCGCTCGCGCGAGTAAAGAAACTCACCGCCTTGACCTGCACGCTCACCGTGCTGCCGTCCTTGTGGACGTTGAGCGGAGAATCCGGATTGGTGGCGGTCCACATCGCGTACCAAGCCTGATTGCGTTGCGGAGAGTGGAATGCGCCGCATTCCTCGTAATCGCTTTCGGCGGTCGCAAAGTTGAACCGCTCACAGACCGTCACATAGTGAGTGAGAAAATAGCGGGTCACCGCCTCTTGCGGCGTCGACCGCCCGTCATACGCCGGGACCACATCGACCACTCCCGTGGTGTTGTCAACACGTACCACGAATGGATCGACCCGCTTCAACGGCATCAGGATCACGAGCGCGAGCGCGCCGCAGACCGCGCAGGCCCATCCCGCGCCGGCAACCCACCAGGCAATTCGAGTGCTATGACGCTGCTGTGCCGCTCGATCGGCGTCCCACGACCGGGATTCCTCGAAATAGCCCAGGAGATCCGGCTCTGTGCTCACCGCAAGCCCCTTTCGGAGGGCTTTGCATCAGCCGGCACTGCAGGCGGGTCCGGTGGGTTGATCGGGGTAAGGTGAGCATCGCAACGAAGATCGTGTTTGGCGCATCCGCCCAGCAAAATGACAGCCAGCGGAATTGAACGAAGGCAAACCAGTCGCATGACGTTCTCCGGGATAGGCATTTTCTTGTTGTCGGTGTTCACAGCCGCCGCTGCCGCCGATCATGGGTGAGCGCGCGAGCGCCGGCCATCGCGGCGCGTCCCGCATAAGCTGGGGCGGCGGCAACGGCACGTATCACTCTGGGCGCGGCGTATTTCGCATACGGACCGGCGACTGCTACTCCTCGCCGCCAGCCCAAGGTTAGAGCGCGGCTCACCATGCCGAACGAGCTCAAAGCCGCTCCGCCCGCGACGCTCGAGGCAATGGGCATGACCTGCCGCAGAATCAACAGAACCAAGCCTGCGATCAGCATCATGTGCAGCGCATCCACGGTGACGATCGCACTGCCACGCGCGGCGGTTTGTGCCGCATAGGACTGAACCACCTGCAGCAATAAGGCGGCCACCATCACCGTCAGGATGGTGACGAGCGCGTAGTTCGCGAGCTGCGCGATCCATGCCGAGAAGAGCCTACGCGTCGAGTCGAAGAACAGCATCGCAATGAACAGCGGCCCGAGCGCGAGCAGTACGGCGAGTGCGATATTCGAGAGAGCGATCAAGAACATGGCGTAGACGCAAAGCAACCCGATCAAGCACCAGACGACCGCACCGGCCAACACAAAGCCGTAGCCGCTGAAGGCATGTCCCTTCGTCCAGAGGTTGCCGGCAACGGTCCCTCCACTCTCCCAGATCGCGTCGATGGTGCCGACCGGATCACCGGCGCCGACGACGGCCGCTGCGAGCTGCGCGGGCGCGTTGTAGAACGTGTCCACGATCACCGTGTTGTACAACCACAGGTTCAGGGTGACGCCCAAGACGACGGCCAGCAGCACGATGCGCTTGACGCCCGTGACGAGCGGTTCCTCGATTTGGCCCGTGAGCTGCAAGTACCCCCACACCATCACGTACAGCACTGCAAACGTCACGATCGTGGGCTCGAGAACGCCCGCGAGACGTGCGGTGTTGTTCCCGATGTAGGCCGCCAGCTGACTGTTCAGCCAACTCCAGAACGTTGCGAAAAATCCCATGACGTTCACGGCGCCGGCTGAAAGCGGGTCGCGAATTGGCCTTGACCGACGATGACCTGCTCCCGCTCGCGCTGCGCGTTGGCCGCAGACAACGCCTCCGTGGCCTGGGCGAGCACTTGCAGCTTGGTTTGCTCGTTCTGCAGCATGCCGAGCTCGGCATTGATGCGCGCCTGCAAGTCGAGGATTCCTTTCTGATCTGTTGCGCTTGGGATCGCCGCGATCAAGCTCTGGATCGCAGCGAAGCGGGTGCTCGAGTTCGACAGCGCCTGCGCGGCCACCGCTTGGCGGAGCGCGATGGCTTGCCGATCGGCAATGACCTGCTGCTGAGCCGGCGGTGGAAGCGCCGCCAGCTGTGAAGGCGACATCACGGCATTCGAGCTCATGGAAGCCTGGACACCGGAGGCGAGGCCGGGATAAGCGCCCGTTCCCTGTGAGGCGGCGGTCAGCTGCGCGGCGCTCGTCGGCAGGTAATTGCGATTGGTGCCGCTGAGTAGGAGCTGCATACCCCGGTTGCCCGTCGTCGTGGCAAGCGCGGCCTGTGCCTGATTGAGTTGAGCTTGTGCAGTAATGAGCTGCTGGCGCAGGGTCTGGACCTCTTCTATCAGTTGCGCGATCGCTCCGACGTCGATGACCGCCCATTGAGCGCGTGCGGTCTGCGCGGCCGCGACGAAGAGCAGCAAGGACATCGTTATCCACCGAACTTTGGCCATGACCACTACCCCGCCTGTTTGGAAGTTTCTCGTTCGTCGGTATTCGCCGCCATGAATGCGGGCAGCCAGTCATCCGGCAGAGGGCCGTTCGCGGCGATCAACTCGCTCATCTGGGTCACCTTGGCCGCACGGCCGGAAATCACGGCAAGCTCGGCGTCGAAGCCCTTGAGATCGAGGCGGCATACCACACTGTGGTGGGCTTGCTTGACCAGGAATGTCCGAGACCCGGGCTCGAGCTGCTCTTTGATCAGCTGGAACTCCCGGTCGGAAAGTCCAAATCCTTGGGTATATTCCTCGTGGCGGGCGTCCGCATTGGGAAAGAACACCTTGGTTGGCGTCTGCTCGACAAGCGTCCGGCTGATGGAACTCTGCAACACGTCACTCGCGCTCTGCGTCGCGAGACACATGACTCCATTGAGCTTGCGCCAGGTCTTCGGACCGTCCTTTGCAAAATTCTCGAATGCGGGATCCGCAAGCAGCCGCCAGAACTCGTCCATCCAGCAAACGAGGCGGCGCCCATCGAGCAACTGGCGTACCAGATGAAATAGATACAAAGTGACCGACGCGCGAGTGCTGGCGTGATCGAGGAACTCCGTCACGTCGAAGCCGACGACCGTGCGACCCGCGAGGCGCTGCGCGAGGGTATCTGCAGAATTGTCGAACACCCAGGCATAGTCGCCGCGATGGCTCTCGCACCAGCAGCTAAGGCGTGCGTACAGGCCCTCCGGATCCGTGGGATCCAGGAATTCCACCAGCCGCGACAGACGCCGCGCGGAAGGATCCAGCGCCAAGGTGCCGCGCAGAGCTTGCTCGAGGTCGACGCGCTCCCGCACGGAAGAACGACCGTCCGGCGCTCGCGCGCGACTCAGTTCGCACAGCCAAACCTTCAGAAATTCGATGTTGGAGGATGTTGGAGGCAGCTGCAGTGGGTTGAAGCCCGTCGGTACGCCGTTCTTCAGAGGGAAATAGGCCCCGCCCAAGGCGCGCACGAGGATCTCCAATCCTCGGTCCTTGTCGAATATCACCTGCGTGGTGCCACGGCGCGCCAGCATGGCGATCAGAAAGCCGATTAAGACTGTCTTACCAGATCCCGTGGGACCGCATATCAAGGTATGACCTGTGTCCTTGCGGCTGCCGCCGTCGGGATCGCTGGGATCGCTCGCATGCAACGAGAAGTGATAAGGCGAGCGCGCGCTGGTCACGAGCACGGTCAGTGCTCGGCCCCAATGATTGCCGTCCGCGCGGCCTGCCGGATAGTTATGGAATGGTGCCATGGCCGCGAGGTTTCGCGACGTGATCGGGGACTTCCGCGTCCGGAACGGGAAGTTACCGGGCAACTGCGCCCAGAAGGCGGCCTCGAGCGCCAGGTCCTCCCGCGCGACCAGCATACCGGCATCGGCGAGGATGCTGCGCGCCTGCGCCACTTGATCATTGAGCGGTTTGAGCCGGCCGGTCAGACTCGATCGCTCGCCCGCGGCGATCTCCGGCAAGTCCACCATCAGCAGCAGCGAAAAGTGATGATCACCCATCACGAATTCGTTGCTCGTGAGGGCATCGAGCGCGTCCTTGAGCTCGGCCGCCTGCGACACGGCGAAATCGCCTGCATTGGCCATCCGGTTGAACTGCCGCTGGAGCAAACCCTGTCCGGTCGACTTGCTCAAGAATGCGAACGACTGTGTGAGAACGAAAGTCAGAGGTGCCGAAAGCAGCCGGTCGTACATGCCGACCACGGTGGGAGTGGGGTACTCCTTGATTCCCAACACTGCGCCGGCTCGAGTCTCCGTCGGCGTGCGGTATTCGATGGTCTCCGTGCCGAAGAACAACCGGGTGCTTGCGAGGGCCTCGTTGAGAGGTCCGCGCGGAAGCGGTATGCGCTGATACTCTCCGTTGATCAGCAGCGCGAAATACTCGAGTAGTGACGAGCACCAAACCTCCCCTCTGCGATAGCAACCGAGCAGCTCCGGCTCGTATCGGTCGAGGGAGGCAAGCAGCGTCTGCGCGATCTTGTCGCAGGCATCGAGCGCATCCGCCAACTCGGCTCGCCAGGCATCGCGCTGCGCCCGCGCGACGGCGCGCGCCAAGAGGCCTGTAGCCGCTCCCGACACCGGCCGATACAGCACCGCGACGTAGAGCTCGTTGAGCATGAGAGTCTCGCGGCTCAATCGCCGGCGATAGCGCGCATGCAGCGATTCGGCAAAGAGGTTGCCGGGCTGCGTCATCGACTCATCTCTCGATTCGTCCAAAGAAACCGATCGGCGGATGAGGTGTGACCACAGTGCGATCCCCGGGCTCGCAATGTTCCTCCAAAGGACATTGAGACGCGCATGCCAATTGTTGAGCTCGCAATCGTCCCGTGTCTCGAAGCTCGCGCCGCCAATCCGCAAGGCCTGCACGTAGTCGCCGTACTGCGTGCGAATCACGGTCGACGCCACATGTGCGCGATATGGAATACGTCCCGCGGCGCTGAACTCGCGGCGTAGTGCGCTATCCCGCCTCAGGATCGGCATGGCGATGCCTCCCGATGCGCGTGAGCGAGCTTGATCGAGTCGACTCGGCGGCGGCCGGCGCGATCGGGCAATCCCGTTGCGAGGGGCGAATAACTGCTGGCCTTCCACAATCGCCAATTCGCGAAGAACGCGGGCAGCCGCGTGCGAGCGCAGAGCAGAAGCAGGTCGAAGAACCGGGCATCTCGGGCACAGAGCAACATGCCGATCCCATGGATCGGCGCGCAAAGCAGGAGCATCAACAGGTTTTTCGTGAGCAAGAACGCCTCCATTGTAAAAACCATGTTGAAGAGGAGTGCCGAGTACGTGACACCCCAGCGCATCGGCGGCCGGGTAGCGCCGACGAACAGCGGATCCTCCGTCAATCCCGTGTCGAGCTCGCTCACCACGCCCCCCCTAAACGCCGAACATGCCGCGCACCCACGTCACGATCTGGGGTGCGCCGAATGCGATGGCGATCCCCAGAATTGCGCCAATACACCATCCCCACGACATTCGATTCGCCATGGCCATACCGCCCAAGGCCATTATCAAAATGATTGCGATCGGCGTAAGCCACGCCAAGATGTTGGTTTGCAGCGCGCTCGCCCCGGTCATGAAGGGCGACGCCTGTGCCAGACACAGCTCGGGCGCGCAGACCGCGAGCGCAGCAATGAGGACCGACAGTGATAGCGAAATGCGGCGGACCCTTCGATTCTGGGGATGGTGCATGGCGACTTCCTCTTGCTCTCCGGTATTGAGATGGCGCTTCGCTAGGCCTCGGTCTCCAGCTCGTCGAGCTCACGCTCCATTCGACGCGCAAGCTCCTCGCGTTTCGCCTTGCCGGGGGCGCCAAACCGGAAGCCCTGTACGACGAACGAATGGTCGTAGTGCTTTTCTCCATCCTTGTCGGTCCAATTGTCCGAGCGAAGTTGCGCGTGAACGACAAGCTGATCGCCCTTGCGCGCGTTCTTCGCTATCGCCTCTCCGAGGCCATCGAATGCCACGAACCATAGAGTCGTAACGATTTCGCGATTGTTGCCCTGCTCATCTTTTCCAGCATAATCATTGCCGACCAGGCAAAATTTCGTATAGGTGACATCTCCCTTGACGGCATACTCGGGATCTTTCGAGAGATTGCCGACCGCGGTCAGATTGAAGCTGTTCATGCGTGATCTCCTATTGATTAAGTACGCCGCGACGACATGGGTGTCGCTCGCGTGGTGATAGTCTGCGAGAGCTTTGTGTACCGGAGAACGAAATTAAGTCATCGATATGCAAAGAAAGAGGCAGGCCACGCGATCGCGACGCGAACATGATCGATGCGGCTCGATCGCTGAAAAAATGTGCATAATCGCGCGATGACTAACTTGACCTCGAGATCGCGCGTCGACGACGTGCAGCCGGCACTGCGCGTCGCGGGCTTGACCAAACGATATGCCAGAGTAACGGCTCTCGACGATGTGTCGTTCACGGTTGGCCGCGGTGAGATCGTGGGACTCCTCGGGCCCAACGGCGCGGGCAAGACCACCACCATCAACGTCATACTCGGAGTGCTGGAGCCGACCGCCGGCGAGGTCGAGATCGACTCGATCGACATCGCAAGCGCGCGCGCTCTCGCGCTGACGCGCGCGAATTTCGCCGCGGTGTACGCGTCGCTCCCCGGCAATCTCACGGTGAGGCAAAACTTGCGATTCTTCGGACTGCTCTACTCGATCGAGGCGCTCGCAAGTCGTGTCGACGAGTTGCTCGAGGAGTTCGACTTGAAGCATCTGCGCGACACTCGATGCGGTCTGTTGTCCTCAGGCGAGCAAACACGCGCGGCGCTCGCGAAGGCGCTCATCAACCGCCCGAGGCTGTTGCTGCTCGACGAGCCGACCGCATCACTCGATCCCTCGGCCGCGCAGATTATTCGCGAAAGGATCAAGAACCTAGCGGCCGAGGAGCGCTGCGGCATTCTGTGGACCTCACACAACATGCACGAGGTTCAGGCGGTGTGCGACCGAGTTCTGTTCCTTTCGCGAGGCAAGGTATTGCTCGAAGGCGACCCGAATACGCTGCCGCGGGAGCACGGGGCCGGGAGCCTCGAGGATCTGTTCATACGCGTGGCCCGCGAGCCCTTGACGCTGCCGGAGGCGCATCGATGAAACCGCGGCCGGTGGCTGCGATCGTCCTGCGGCAACTCTATCTTCTTCGCCAGAGCCCGGTGCGCGTCTTCGGTCTCGTCGTATGGGTCACCATCGACATCGTCTTGTGGGGCTTCATTACGCGCTACCTAAATACGGTGAGCGGCAGCGGCGTCAATTTCGTGCCGACCTTGCTCGGAGCGGTGCTATTGTGGGATTTCAGCGAGCGTATCATGCAGGGAGTCAGCACCGCGTTTCTCGAGGATGTGTGGTCGCGCAATTTCCTCAACCTGTTCTCCTCGCCGCTGTCGATCTCGGAATACATCACGGGACTCGTTCTCACCAGCATGCTCACGAGTAGTCTCGGGCTCGTCACCATGCTCGTGGTGGCCACGGCAGTCTTTCACCTGCAGTTCTTCTCGCTCGGCGCCTCGTTGGCGGCCTTCATCATGGTGCTGTTCGTGTTCGGCATCAGCCTCGGAATCCTGGCGACGGCCATCGTGCTGCGTTTCGGACCGGCGGCGGAGTGGCTGCTCTGGCCGCTTCCCGCGCTGCTCTCGCCCTTCGCGGCGGTCTTCTACCCGCTCGCCATCTTGCCGGTATGGATGCAGACCGTCGCACGAGCATTGCCGCCCTCGTACGTCTTCGAGGGAATGCGCGGATTGTTGGCTGGAGGAGCGTTCCCCACGCGATTGCTGCTCGAGGGCGGGGCGGTGGCCGCAGTGGAGTTGCTCGCCGTGTCTTATCTATTCGCGCGGGTCTATCACCGCGCGGTACGTACTGGACTGCTTGCGCGCTACAGCGCGGAGGGCGCCGCCTGAGCGTGCCGTGCGGTCGTTGCGCCGCTTGGCGGGTTCGCTTAACGTGAGTCATGGAAGACGCTTACCGCATGCAGGCCGCTGCCGTCGCCCGCGCTCCGGTCTTCGTGCCCTGGCGCGTGGCTCCGCCGCTGCTCAGCACGGCGCTGACCATGCTGGGCGCGGGCATGCTGGGATCGCTCTTGCCCTTGCGATTTTCGGCAATGGGCTTGTCGCCGGGCACGATCGGTCTGATCGCGACGGGCGAAGCGCTCGGCTTTCTGGTGGGATGTCTTTACAACCACAAGATCATCGCACCCGTGGGGCTCGAGCGCGCTTACGCGGCATTCGCGGGTATGAAGGCGGTCGCGATCTTGAGCCTGTATTTCGCGCAGAGCGTGCCTGTTTTGATGCTGTTCCGATTCATGATCGGATTGAATGCTGCCGGCCTCGCGATCATCGTCGAGAGTTGGTTGAACGCCCTGGTGCCGAACGAGCAGCGTGGCCGGGTATTGACCCTCTACGTGCTCGTATACGGGCTGTTCTACGGCGCGGGACAGTTGCTCGCACAAAACCTCGACGTGCGCGGAGCGGAATTTCTCATTCTCTCGGGTATATCGACCACGCTGGCACTCGTGCCGATGGTCGGTATCAACGTCCGTGCGCCGCAGCTTCCGCAACGGGTGAAACTCGAGATCTTGAAGGCTTTGCGCACCTCGCCCGCGAGCGTGATGGCGTGTCTGCTGAACGGCTTGGTCCTCACCGGCTTCTTCACCGTCGGCCCGCTATTCGGCGTGCGCATCGGGTTCGACCAGCAGCACGTCGTAATCTTGATGGCCTGCGTGTCACTGGGTGGCCTCTTTCTGCAGTGGCCGATCGGTCATCTCTCGGACAAGATCGACCGACTGCATGCCCTCATCGGTCTCGGCCTCGGAATTCTCGCGGTCGCCGCGGCTCTGGTGAGCGTCGATCGGCGTATGCCCTTTTTCCTGATTGGGATCCTGTTTGCGGTCTTCGGTGGCTTTGCCGAGAGCCTCTACGCGGTCGGGGTCGCGCACGCCAACGATCGAGCCGACAAGAGTGACTATGTGGCCCTGTCCTCAACGCTTCTGTTTGTCTGGGCACTCGGGGCGGCCATCGGGCCGACCACCGGAACGTTGGCCATCCAACTCATCTCGCCCAGCGCGTTCTTCGGCTACGTGATCGTGCTGACGGTTGCCTTCACGCTGTTCGCCACCTGGCGACTGCGCCGGCGCAAGGACGATGGAACGGTCGAGGAGCGCGAAGTATTCCTCCAGTACCCTCAAACCTCACCCGAAATCTACGCCTGGCTCCCGTATCATAAGGAGCCCACCGCTGCGGCACCGTCAGCCGACTCCGAGAGCCCGCCGCCCCCGCCGGAGTCGCCGGGCACGACGGCGGTTGAGGCCCAGGCCCGAGAGGATGCATGAAGCTCGGGGACATCATGACCAGGCGCCTCGTGACCGTCGAGCTCGACGATTCGCTCGCGACCGTCAAGCAGATCTTTGACTCGCTGCACTTCCATCATCTGCTGGTGATCGGTTCGGACAAGAAGCTCTGCGGGGTCATCTCCGATCGCGATCTGCTGCGCGCCATCAGTCCGTATGTGGGAACCGTATCGGAGAACGCGCGCGACTCAGCGACCCTCAAGAAGCGGGCTCACCAGATCATGACACGGTCGCCGCTGACGCTCTCGGCCGAGGCGAACGTCGCGGACGCGATCCAGCTATTCATCGACCATCGGGTATCGTGTATTCCCATCGTAGACGAGGGGCTCAGCGCCGTCGGTATCGTCAGCTGGCGCGACATCCTGCGATCGCTCGTCGGGTCGACGGGCGCCTGATGCAATGCGCGCTCGAGCAAGGCTCGATCAGCCTGTCAAATCGAGCGCAGCGCCCGAGCAGCCAGTCCGAGGGATTCGCCACCCCGGTTGGAGGTCAATGCGTCGTACCCACGGCTGGGAGCAGTTTTCGCTCTCAGCCGTATTGCGCGCCCGCCGGCGGACGCCGTCAACGGCAAAATGCGCCGTGATCGCGCAGTTATAGACCCCCAAGGTAAAATGCCCCATGCAATCCCCTGGACAGGACCGAGGAGGCGATGGAGGCGCGGGGCGGATCCGCGCAATGAGGCCGCTGATGCTGCATGTTCTATCCCTCGCCGGCATACTCGCCGCATGCTCGCGTGCACCGGCGCCGCAGCCCCGGACGGACGAGCCGACTCATATCCACACCCCTCCCATAAAACAGCTGGACTTGAAGCAGCTGAAAGCGCTCTCCATTGAGTGCGAGAAGTATCTGCCGGGGCAGTTCGCGCGCGGACCCTACGATGCCGCCTACTGCCAGGCGGCTATCGACGCCTGGGGGGACGCGCCCCTGCAAATCGTGCGCATTCCGCCTGGATCACCGCATGCGAATTAAAGTAATTCCCTCACGCCCCACACGAGATTGATTATTGTCCTACGTGCGATAGCGCACAGAGCCGCTTTGCCATAAGAAGTAAAATAACGTTTTTTGCGCTCGTGTAGACTTGCCGACGACGTAGCGCTGCCCTTCCATCAAATCCATGGAGATTTGTGCTCAGAGCCGAGACGATAAAAGAGCGACACTCCGATATTTTCACCTTTCTTCAGGGTGATTTAGCCGCGACCGCCACGCGATGCGACCAACCTGAGGAAACCGGCTCGGAGAGCCTCGTCTACCTGAGCGAGCAGAAACACCTGGATACCGTGGTGAGTCACGATCCGGCGATTGTCATCGTGCACAGTAAGCTCCTCCCATCCATCAACGCCACGCAACAATGGCGAGGGTGTTTGTTCTCGGTGACGGCCATGCCGTCCGCGATGGCGGCACTGCTCACGTACTTCGATCGAAAACGCGAGCGTTTCGGGCAATGGGGCCAGCACCATCCCACGGCGTTGGTCCACGCCACCGCGAAGATCGGAGACGATGTCATCCTGGGCCCCTATTGTGTGATAGGCGCGAACGCCGTCATCGGGGACGGCTGCTGGATCGGGAGTCACACGGTCGTCGAGAACGACGTATCGATCGGCGCGCGCACGATCTTGCATCCTCACGTCTTCGTAGGCTCGGCCTGCGAGGTGGGAACCGATTGCGAAATTCATCCCCACTCCAGCATCGGGAGTGACGGGTTCGGATACGCGCCTGGCCCGCAAGGCAAGCCCATCAAGATATGCCAGCTGGGAAATGTCGTGATCGGCGACGAGGTCGAGATCGGCAGCAACTGCGCCATCGATAGAGCGACTCTCACGTCGACCTACATTCGCTCCGGGGCGAAACTCGACAATATCTGCCACATCGCCCACAACTGCGACCTCGGAGAAAACGGTCTGTACACGGCAGGATTCATGATGGCCGGCTCGACCAAGATTGGTCGAGGATTCATGACCGGCGGAAATTCCGTGGTCTCGGCACATCTGACGCTGGCCGACAACGTCCATCTCGCCGGGCGGTCCACCGTGACGAATAACGTGACCCGATCCGGAGCTTACGGAGGCTACCCGCTGCAACGATTGCCGGACGCCCTCAAGACCGCTGTCAACACGACCCGCTTGGCGAAGCTCCGGCGCGATCTACGGAAGGTCATGAAGCATCTCGGGATAACCAGTGAGGATTTGGAGACCTGACGATCGTCAGCTCGCCTCCCAAAGTCGAACGTGTAGGCCGACATCAGCAGCACCGTGACCGCGGATGTCGCGGTGCAGCGCCATTATGCGCCACCGGCCACCTGTCAGGTCGGCCATTCTCTCAGCACCTCGCTGGGGTTATAGTCAAGCGCTCGGCGACATTCGCACGGAGGATACGGCCATGGGTATGACACTCGCATCGGGTCAAGATCGATCTCTCCATCTCGAGATTCTGCACGTACCGTTGTTCAGGCCGTTCCTCTGGGTGGGCCGCGGTTGGCGCGACATGCAGAGGAACTGGGGCGCGAGTCTGGGCTACGGCGCGCTCACCGTGGCGCTCGGTTGGACGCTCCTGGTGTTTTGTGCCACGCATCCCTACTTCGTCGCCGCGGCGATCACGGGATTCTTGCTCGTCGGACCCGCCATGTCGGCGGGCCTGTGCGAAATGTCTCGCCGGTACGCGCTGGGGCAGCCTGCGAATTTTGACGAATCGCTCGAAGGATTCATGCGCAATGCGCCGGCACTCGTCGAATTCGGCGCGATTCTCGCCGTCTGCGCAGTCGTCTGGTTTGCCCTCTCCGCAGTCCTGCTCGGGAGCGTCTTTCACATCCCGGCACCGAGCGTGAGCGAGACCATGTATCGCGGCTTCATCGACTCGGCAAACCGTTCGCAAGTGCTTGGCTATATCGGAGCGGGCGGCATCCTGGCGGCTGGCGTCTTCGCCATCTCCGTGGTTGCAATCCCGCTCATCATCGATCGGCACGCCACGGCCACCCAGGCGATGCTTGCGAGCATCAAGGCCGTGCTCGGCAATATTCCCGCGATGATCCTGTGGAGTGCGCTGATCTTGATACTGACCGTGATCGGATACGCGCCTCTGCTGCTCGGGTTGCTTATCGTCACGCCGCTCTTGGGCCATGCCACCTGGCATGCCTATCGCGACACGGTGCGCTGACCTGCCGGAAGCTTATCGTCGCAGAGTCGGTCAACAAGTGCCGGTCGATCGACCGCGCAAGGGCGAGCGCCAGGAGACGCTCCGGACCGCGGCCTTCACCTCCGCTGCGCGCCGCCTGAGCCGCGCGCGGCAACGCGGACGATCAGCGGTCGTCGACCCGCAACTCCTTCCGATAGAGTGCGATACGTCCGCGATAGTGCTCGGCAGCGTGGGCGATCATCTTGAGATCTTCCTGACCGACCTGGCGCACGATCTTTCCCGGCACTCCCATGACTACCGAACCATCCGGAATGATCTTGTCGGGCGGCACGAGCGCACCGGCCGCGATCACGCAGTCGCGTCCGATGCGCGCCCGGTCGAGGATACGCGCCCCATTCGCGATCAGAGTCGAATCGCCCACGATGCAGCCGTGCAGGAGGGCACAATGCCCGACGGATACGTTCCTGCCGAGTAGGGTCGGCTCGCCCTCGTCCGTATGGATGACGCTGCCGTCCTGCACGTTGGTGCCTTCGCCGAGCTCGATCCAGTCGCTATCACCGCGCAGCACGCAGTTGAACCAGACGCTCGATCCCTTCCCGAGCCGCACGCTGCCGATCACGCAGGCGCCCGGCGCGATGTAATAGTCCTCGCCCGCGGTCTCGATTCTTTTGTTACCGAGGGAAAAGATCACGCTGCTCTCCGATCGGGCGCGGGGATGCGCCTCCGGCCGCGAAGGGCGAGGATCGAGTAGTAGACTGCGCCGATTGCGATCCAGCAGCCGCCGAGGATTTTCGCCGAGCGATCCATCTCATACAGCACGAACAGAATGATCGAGAGGCCCAGCAGGGGACACAAAAGATGGCGCAGCCAGCGTCCGTTTCGCTGCCGCAGCCAATAGTGATTGATGACGGACAGATGCAACAGCACGAAGCTCGAGAGCGCACCGAAATTCACGATCACGGTAAGGTCATCGATGCGCACCGCGAACAACAAGCCCACGAGGAGCGACACGACCGCGACTCCGATGGTACTCACGTACGGCGTCTTGAACCGTGGATGCACTTTGGCGAGGACGGCCGGGAGCTTTCCATCGCGGGCCATGGCGAACAGCACCCGTGCGACGGCTGCCTGCGCCGCCATGGCGTTGGCGATCGCCGAGGCAAGAACGACGGCCACGATAGTGATGAGCTTGAGCCACGCACCGCCCGCGCGCTGCGCGATGTCATAGAACGCGGTCTCGGATGAGGAGAACTTCATTCCGTGCGAAAGATCGGTGGCAACCCAGGTTTGCAACATGAAGAGGGCACCGACGAGTAGGAGGGACAGCACGGTGGCGCGGGCAATGGCGTCCGGGCGGCCACCGTTCTCCTCCGAAAGCGTCGAGATGCCGTCGAAGCCCAGGAAGGAAAGCACCGCGACCGAGGTGGCACTTGCCACGGTGGCCCAGGAAAACGCGCCGGAGTTATAGAGCGGAGCCCAGGTGAGGTGCCCTGCCCCGGCGCCGCCATAGAGCGCCGCCAGGCCGAAACCCACGAACAGGGCGAGCGTCGCAAGCTCGATGAGCAGCATGTACCGATTGACCCGCGCCGTGAGCTCGATACCCACGAGGTTCACCGTCGCGTTGAACGATATGAAGATCACGAGCCAGAGCCACGCCGGCACTCCCGGGGCCAACGGACGTAACGCCACCGCGCTGAAGAGGTATAGAAGAGCCGGCACGAGGATGTAATCCAGGAGGATCAGCCATCCGGAGAAGAAACCGGCGACCTCATGCAAGCCCCGCTGCGCATAAGTGTACACGGAGCCCGCGAGCGGGAAAGCGCCCGACATGGCGGCATAGCTCAAGGCGGTGAAGATCATGCCCGCGAGGCCGATCAGGTAGGCGAGCGGGACCATGCCGTGCGACGCCTCCCACACGAACCCGTATACCGAATACGGGGCGATGGGCACCATGAACACCATGCCGTAAATCAACAGATCCTTGGTCGTAAGCGCCCGGCGCAACTCTTGCCGGTAACCGAATTCTTCGAGCGACATGAAATCTCCGTCTTCTCCCAGGATCCTAGCTCATTCGTGACCTGCGGACCGCGCTACAATGGCGCCATGAACCACCCCCACACCATCCACCAGTCACACATCGGCTGGGACAACAGCCTCGAACCCGCAGCGCGCATTGCTCCGGGCGAGACGTTGCAATTCAACGTACTCGACGCCGCCGGCGGTCAGCTCTCCCCCGCCTCGACCGTCGAGGATGTGAGCCGCATGGATTTCGGCCGGATCAATCCGGTCTGCGGACCGATCTTCATCGAAGGCGCGCGGCCGGGCGATGTGCTCAAGGTGACGCTCCAAGGCTTTGAGCCCTCCGGGTGGGGGTGGACGGCGAACATCCCGGGATTCGGCCTTCTAGCCGACGAGTTCAAGGCACCGGCGTTGCACCTGTGGAAGTACGATCCGGACACCGTTGCCCCCGGCCTCTTCGGTCGCTGGGCAAAGGTCCCCTTGAAGCCCTTCACAGGCACCATCGGGGTCGCGCCCGCCGCGCCGGGTAAGCACAGCATCGTTCCGCCCCGCCGCGTGGGGGGCAACATGGACGTGCGCGATATCGCGCAAGGCACGGAGCTTTATCTGCCGGTGGAGGTCGCCGGCGCGCTGTTCTCGGTGGGCGACACGCACGCCGCGCAGGGCGATGGCGAGGTTTGCGGCACGGCCATCGAGAGTCCCATGCGCGTCACGCTGAAATTCGAGCTCATCGAGCAAATGCCGCTCACGTTTCCGCGCTTCCGCACGCCGGGCCCGGTCACGCGGCACCTCGATACGAAGGGTTACGACGTTGCCACCGGCATCGGTCCGGACTTGATGGAGGCCGCGCGTTCCGCCGTGCGGTCGATGGTCGATTTGTTGACACGCCTGCACGGCATGCCTGCGATGGATGCTTACCTGCTCTGCAGCGTGTGCGGTGATCTGCGCATCAGCGAGATCGTCGACCTGCCTAACTGGACGGTGTCGTTTTACTTTCCGCGGGTCGTTTTCGAGTAGGCTTCACCCGTTTTGCGCTCGGCTTCGTCCCGGGCGCGGCGAAGGTTTCTGATGCCCCTGCTGTTCCCGGCGCGGCAGGCGCGGCCTCTTTCAGCGCGAGCGTGAGCGCCTTGCGGGCCTCCGGCAGAGTCGTGCGAGCGCGACAATCGGCAAACGCCTTCAGGTCTTCGAACGGTCGCTCGCCCCGATACACCGCCTTTTCGAACCCCTCGGTCCATTTGCAGTTCTTAGCGAGAAACTTCCCGAAGGCGGGCGACTTTGCTCCGAGTGCCGTCTCCTCGCTATCGGACAGCCAGTAGACATCCGTGCTCGGGCGCTGAAAGATTTGCTCGAGCAGGTCTGAGGGCACGTCGTTTGCGACCAAAAAGTCCCGCACCGACCCCTGCATGCCGTCCTCAAACAATGCGGCTTCCGTGGTGGGGCGACCCACCCATTCCGATTCGGCGAGTCCCGGGCGGCTCATGCCGAGGAGATTTTCGCCGTCCGTCCCCCGCTCCACCGCCGCGACATAAATCAAGAAGCAGGCGCCCGCGCAGCGCCCCGTGAGGGGGCCCACGACAACCTGCGTGTACAGCGCTTTTACCAACTGGGCGATCTTCATGGCCTCGGCTGCGTTGCCCTGGCTGGAGGCGAGGACGAGCTTGTTGTGGGACAGGAAGCGCTTGTCGTCCTCGGCGATCTTGGCGAGCAGCCGATCGTAATCACCCGGCGCAATCTCCCCCGAGAGAACGAGTGGTCCCACCGGACCGACGTACTCGTTATTAAAGGCATCGCGATCGAGGTAGTAGAGCTCGGCGCCGCGCGCGAGGGCACCCGACAGCAGTAACATCACAGAGACGAAGGCGAGGCGCATATGGAGCGCGATTCTCCCGAAATTACGCTATAAGACCGCCGACCACTTCACGGGCGCGAAGACTCGGATGCGACCACCCTGGCGCCCCGCAGCGTGCCACCCCTGCGTGCTTCGATTACCATCGTGCCATGGAATCGCAGGGGCCCGTCGAGATTCCGACTGCCGCACCCGAGCTGAAGCATGCGACGCGGGAAGCGTTGCTGCACGCGCTCTATGAAGCGGCCGAGATCGAGCACAACCTCATGTGCACCTATCTCTATGCGGCGTTCAGCCTGAAATCCCCCGGCGAGGGGCTGAGCGGTGCGGAGGCGGACGCGGTTGCGCGCTGGCGTCGGGAAATCATGGCGGTGGCGATCGACGAAATGAGCCACCTCGTGGCCGTATGGAACATCACCTCGGCGCTGGGTGGCGCACCGAGCTTCGGGCGCACCAACTTCCCGTTGGATCCCGGCCGTCTCCCGGCCCGCATCGTCGTGAAGCTCGCCCCGTTCAACGAGGCCTCGCTCCAGCACTTCGTCTATCTCGAGCGTCCCGTCGAGTCGAACGAGCCGGAGGGCGTCGGTTTCGAGCCGGAACGCATGTTCCAGCGCGCCGTCTCGGCGCGGCGCCTCACTCCCATGCCCATCGATTACTCCACCGTCGGCGAATTCTACAAGGTGCTCGGTGAAGGCATCCGGGCGCTGGTCGCGCGCGTGGGAGAAGCCGTCGCGTTCTCGGGCGAACCTGCTCTGCAGCTCTCCTCTACCGAGACGGCACTGCCCTGGGCGCGGCCGGTGCGGTGCTCGAAGACTGCCATGGAGGCGTTCGACGCCATCGTCCGGCAGGGAGAAGGCGCGCCCGGACACAGCGCGGGATCGCACTTCGAGCGGTTTTGCGCCATCCGGGAAGAATATCAAGCACTCCGGGCGGCCAACCCGACCTTCGCGCCGAGCCATCCGGCTGCTGTGAATCCAGTGCTGCGCCGTCCGCCGCGACCCGAGGGGCGAGTCTGGCTGGAAACGGAGTCGGCGAGCGCGACCGTCGACGTGGCCAATGCGGCTTACGGTTTGATGCTGCGGCTGCTCGCATATTCCTATGCCGTGGCGGCCCCTCACCCCGACAAGACGCTCGCCGTCGATCTCGCGACCGGCCTCATGCGCGCCATGGCACAGTTCGGACAACACGCGGCGCGGTTGCCCGCGGGGCCTTCGAACCCTCACTGCAATGCCGGCATGTCATTCACGACGCTTCGCGATGCGGCTGCATTACCGCCGGGTCCGGCGGCACGGCGCTTTTTCATCGAGCGCTTGTCGGAGCTGACGCGCGCGGCGGCGGCGCTTCCGGATCGAGCGGCAGCCCGCGTTCAAGAAGGAACGCGACTGCTCCAGTCACTCTCCGAACGCGCGGCCAAGCGCTTCGATGTTGCCACACCGCGAGCCGCGTCCGCGGCGTCCGCCGCCGCGCTGCCGCCAGTCGCCGCAGTCGCACAGCCCACCGCGGTTGCGATACCCGCGGGGATCCCCGCGTCCAACGGCAGCGACCCGACGACCGTCGTCGACAGTGTCGAGTACGTGGAAGGCCGAGCGATGACGTTGATCTACGAGGGGCACCGCTGCATTCACGCGCGCTTCTGCGTGACCGGAGCACCGCGCGTGTTCCTCGCCAACGTCAAGGGCTCCTGGATTCACCCCGATGCCGTCGACGTGGAGCGCCTCGTGGCCATCGCTCAAGAGTGCCCGTCCGGCGCCATACGCTATCGACGCAAGGACGGGCGCCCCGATGAGAGCGCACCGCCCGTCAACCTCGCCGCCATTCGCGAAAACGGTCCGTATGCGTTCCGCGCGCCGCTCGTGCTCGACGGCACGGAGTCGGGCTTTCGCTCAACCCTATGCCGATGCGGGGCTTCCAAGAACAAGCCGTTTTGCGACGGCTCGCATCACGCGATCGAGTTCTCCGCCACGGGCGAACCCAAGAGCGGACAGACGGACATGCTGCCCGTGCGCGACGGAGTGCTCGCGGTCGACCCACAGGTCGACGGGCCCTTGCAGGTGCGCGGCAATCTCGAGATCACGAGCGGCACCGGCCGCGTAGTCGCACGCGTGACGAGCACGTACCTCTGTCGGTGCGGCGGCAGCGCGCAGAAGCCCTTCTGCGATGGCACGCACGCGCGTATCGGGTTTCGGTCGTAGCGATCAGCCCGTGCGCGTGATGCGATGGAGCATGAGGCTGCGCACGCGCTCGAATCCCAAGCCGGCATAGAGGTCGATGGCGCGGCGATTGGGTGCGCCAACGTGCAGCCACGAGACCAAGCCCGCCCGGCGATGGAATCTTGCGAGGTGTCGGATAACATCCGTCGCGAGCCCTTCGCCCCGGTGCTCGGGGTGGGTGCAGATCGCGCTCATTTCCGGATGTCCCGACAGTAGCAAGCGCTCCCCGCCCATGGCGACGAGCTCGCCGCGCATGCGCAGGCCGAAAAAAGATCCCATGCGATGTGTGGCGGGACGGAAAAATCCCGGAAACGCGATGTCGGTGAGCGACACCATCTCGTGCGCCTGCACGGCGCTGAGGGGGAGCACCTCGCGCGCCGGTGCGGGCACGTCGACCGTGCTGGGCAATACCATCTGGACACACTCGAGCGCATCCACGACGGCGAGGCCCGGAGCGGTCCGGCCATAGTCGATGATCCAGATCGACTCGTCGGGCTCGAGCAAACTGCGTAGCTCTGCGAACGCCGCCGCACTCGGGGCATCGATCGCAGCAAAGGGCGCCACGTCAGCCAGATACCGGCAGGCGGCACCCTCTACGCGGGCGAGATGGCGATGCGGACCGTGCAACGCGTGCCACACGGGATTCAGAAACAAGGATTCAGGCAGCTCGCTCATCGCGGACGATCCGCTAAGGCTTCTTGCCCCCCGGCGGGACCTTCAAAACACCGCGCCGCAGCTGATCGCGCTCCATGCTGACGAACAGCGCGCGAAAATTGCCTTGACCGAATCCGTCATCGCCGCGCCGCTCGATGATCTCGAAGAAGATGGGACCGATCAATGTCTCGGTGAAAATCTGCAGCAGGAAACGACCCTTGGCACCGTCCAAGAGGATGCCGCGCTTGCGGATCTCCTCGACATTCGCGCCGTGCCCGGGCACACGCTCTTCCAGCATCTCGTAATAAGTATCCGGCGGCGGCGTCATGAATTTCACGCCGTTGGCGTGTAGCCGGTCCCAGGTCGTGAGGATATCGTCCGTGCGCAGCGCGACGTGCTGGATGCCCTCGCCGCGATATTGCTGAATGAACTCCTGGATCTGATCGACCTGTTCACTCCCATCCCCGGTCTTCGACTCGTTGATCGGGATGCGGATCTTGCCGCATGGAGAGGCGAGTGCGCGGCTGGTGAGGCCCGTGTATTCGCCCGTGATGTCGAAGTACTGGTGCTCGTGGAAGTTGAACACGCGATGATAAAAGTCCTGGAAGTAATCCATTCGTCCCTTGGCCACGTTGTGGGTCAGGTGATCGATCTCCTTGAGGCCCGCTCCCGCGGGGTGCAGGTCCGCACCCGCTTCCATCACGAAATCGATGTCGTAAATGGACGGTCCCGTCTGGCGATCCACCAGATAGATGAGGCTGCCGCCTACGCCCTCGATCGCCGGGATGTTGAGCTCCATGGGTCCCACGGCGCCACGAACCTCTTGCGCTCCCGCCGCCACGGCATCGCGCAAGGCGCGCGCCGCATCCTTGACTCGAAAGGCCATGGCACAGACGCTCGGGCCATGATCGCGCGCGAATTGCTGCGCGAGGCTATTGGGCTCGGCATTGACGATGAAGTTGATGTCCCCCTGCCGATAGAGCGCAACGTCCTTGGAGCGGTGACGTGCGATGCGGCTGAACCCCATGCTCTCGAAGAGTCGCGCGAGGTGGCGGGTAGCGGCTGCGGTGTACTCGACGAACTCGAAACCGTCGGTGCCCAGGGGGTTGGCCAATTGCGGGGCCGGGCCGGATGCGGCCGCTTCGCTCGTTGCGCTCATGGGGTCTCCTCGGTATTCAATATATGCGCCATTGCCTGCGAGGCGTGTAACACCCCACTCAGAATAAGGCGTTTACTCCCGTAATACCTGCCATAATTCCTGCGAGATCGAGCCACGATCGGCGGATTATGCCGATAACCGTGGATATAGTGGAGTAATGCGCCATGGAGCTTCGGACCGCGGATCACCGCATCCTACGTGAGCTCGCGCGCGATGGGCGACTTTCCAACGTGGAGCTCGCGCGCCGAGTGCGTATGTCCGAATCCGCATGCTTGCGGCGTGTGCGGGCACTCGAGGAATCGGGAGCGATCGCGGGTTATCGCGCTGTGATCAACCCCGCCGCGCTCGGCAAGATCCTCTCCGCCTAAATGCTCGTGAATCGCGACGACGAGCGCATCATCACCTGCGCGGCGGTGACCGGCGAGTAGGATCTGATCCTCGAAGTCTGCGTGAAGGACGTCGCGGACCTCACCGACCTTACGCTCGACACGCTGTTGAAGCTCTCGACGGTACGGGACGTCCGTGCGGCGCTAGGGCAGCACGGCGTTGCCCGTGCGCTCGAGCCCGGCGACGGTGTACTTCGCGCATCGCCAGAAATGCCAGGCGCCCCAGAAACCGACGAACGCCAAGGGCACCAGACACCATCGCAGCGACTCGGCGCCATAAAGCGGCGCAAGACGGTCGCTCGCGAAGCCGACCACTTGCGGCGCGATCACCAGATTCGCGATGTTGGCGAGGAACAGCATGATCGCCGTCGACTGGGCGCGCATGGACGACGGCGTCAGGTTCTGCACGAGCGCATACGTGGGCCCGAAGGGCGCATAGGAGAGCGGAATAAAAATCCATAGGCAGAAGAGCGTCACCTGCCTCGATGCGGCCGCGTAGGCGAAGATGGAGGGAACCGTGCCGATCAACACGGTCACGGCCGCATAGAGCGGCACCGCGCGCACATCCTTCTTCTCGAGCTTGCCCATGAGTACCAGAGTGAGCAGCAGCACCGCCGTCCCGCCGATGCCGTTCATGAGCGACAGCGCGCCTCCGGCGGCACCCAACGACATGTGATGGGAGCGCACCAGATACGAGGGTGTCCACCACATCAATCCCCAGGCCCACAATGTGTAAACGGCGGCGCCCATCCAGGCATGGAACAACGCGGGCTGGCGGCGAACGAAGTCCCACGTATCCTCGAGGCTTGCCTTTGCAGGGGGTGGCGCCGCATCGAGCCGGCCCCGCGCAGGCTCCGCGATGGTCGTCCGCACCGCAAATGCGACGAGCACGCCGGGCGCCCCGAGCACGAGGAAGGCCGCGCGCCATCCCCACGCATCACTCACGTAGCCCGCGCTCGTGCCGACCGCGGAGCCCAAGGAGAGCCCGAGCGAATAGATCGACATCGCGAGTGCGCGCGAGCGCCACGGGAAGTAGTCAGAGAGGAGCGACACCGAGGGCGGCGTGCCCCCGGCCTCGCCAACGCCGACACCGATGCGGGCGATGAGCATCTGCCAGTAATTCTGCACGATGCCGCAGCAGGCGGTCATGACGGACCATGCCGCGAGAGCCGCCGCTACCAGGCTGCGCCGATTCGCGCGGTCTGCGAGATACGCGAGCGGCAATCCGGCGGTCACGTAGAAGCAAGCCAGCGCAGTACCGGTGAGGAATGCGATGGAGAAATCCGACAGTCCGAGATCCGCCTTGATGGGCTCGATCAGGGTGGACATGACGAAGCGGTCGGCGATGTTGAGGGCGTATACCAACATCAGCACACCGAGCACATACCAGCGCCGCGCGGCATCGAAAGTAGCGCTCGTCGTTGCAACCACGCTGCAGTGTCCCAGAAGCCGCCCGGCGGCTCAATCGACAAACTGCAGCGCCATTACGACACCGGGGCTCACATAGGCTTAACGAATGATGCGAATGGGGATTCAGCGCACGCCCGCCATGAGACATATCGTGAAGATGGTCACTGTGGGGGGGGAGGGCCCCGGGCTAGAGTTTCCAGGGATTTCATTAGTGGGTAACCCATGGAAAGCCTGAGCCGCGGTCTGAAAATTTGTCTGCTTGGCGCGCTGAGCGTGCTCGCGGCCGCGTGCGGCAATGGTGGGGCCGCGAACTACCCCATCACCGTGGGCGGCAGCGTCAACGGCCTCGCGACCGGCACGGTACTGCAGCTCGAGCTCGACGGCGCTACAGCCATTACCGTTGCCGGCAACGGCCCCTTCTCGTTTCCGATTGCCATGCCGATGGGCTCCAATTACATGGTCACGGTGTCCGGTCAACCGGTCGGTCAGAGCTGCGAGGTATGGAACGGTACGGGCATGGTAGGTGCGAGCCCGGTCAGCAGTTTGTTCGTGACGTGTACGGCGATGGATCGTACCGTGAGCGGGACTGTCTCGGGTCTTCTATCCGCGCGATCACTGGTCCTGCAAGATAACGGCACCAATTCCACCACCGTCTCCGCCGATGGCACGTTTACTTTCTCTACGCCGGTGGCCGGCGGAACGAATTATGCGGTGAGCGTTCTCACCCAACCTTCGGGTCAGAGCTGCTCGGTGACCGACGGCACGGGCACGATGGGATCGAACGACGTCTCGAATGTCGCAGTCAATTGCTCGGACGGCACGTACAACATCGCGGTCATGGTCACGGGTCTCGCCGCGGGCGGCCTCACGCTCCAGAACAACGGCGCGAGTACGCTGTCGATCTCCTCGAACGGCACGTTCAACTTCAACCAGCCGGTCGCAAGCGGCTCCGCCTACGCGGTGACCGTCGCGAGTCAGCCTCAGGGCCAGACCTGCACCGTGAGCAACGGTACTGGCACGGTTCAAAGCAGCAACGTCACGAACATCGGCGTGGTCTGCGTCTCGAATCTCTATCAGGTCGGCGGCACGCTCGCGGGCCTGCTCGCCGGCCGCAGCATCGTGCTGCAGGACAATGGCGGAAGCTCCACGGTCGTCTCGGCGAACGGCGCATTCGTGTTCGAGACGCCCGTAGCGAGTGGTTCAGGCTACTCGGTCACCATCCTCACGCAGCCGGCCGGACAAACATGCTCGGTCGCCATGGGCTCGGGTACGGTGGCCGGCGCGAACCTGACCAGCGTCGCGGTCAATTGCTCCGACAATACCTATGACGTCCAGGTGACCGTCTCGGGACTGCTACGCAGCGGGCTCTCGCTGCAGAACAATGGCGCCGATACCCTGACGATCCTCACGAACAACACATACAATTTCAATACCCCCGTGGCGAGCGGCTCGGCCTACAACGTGACGGTCTTTACCCAGCCGCCGGGCGAGACCTGCTCCGTGAGCAACGGTACCGGTACGGTCGGCGGTGCGAACGTCACGGGCATCGATGTGGTCTGCACGCCCAACGCGTACGCGATCGGCGGCTCGGTGAGCGGGCTAAACAGCGGCAACAGCGTCGTGCTCCTGGATAACGGCGGCAACTCGACGACGGTACCGGGTAACCATGCCTACACCTTCTCGACGCCGATCGCGAGCGGATCAGGTTACTCGGTGACCGTGTCCTCGCAACCCCCCGGCCAGAATTGCACAGTCAGCAACGGCACGGGGACGGTGCTGAGCGCGAACGTAACCAACGTGAACATCAGCTGCGGCGACAACGACTATAACGTGCAGGCGATAGTCGGCGGACTGCTCGCCGGCAACAGCGTCGTGCTCCTGGACAACGGCGGCGATGCGCTCACCGTCACGGCAAACGGCGGCCCCTATGACTTCGCGACGCCCGTGGCCAGCGGCTCGCCCTACAGCGTCACCGTCCAGAGTATGTCCGCCGGCCAGACCTGCAGCGTCTCGAACGGCTCAGGCACGATTGCAGGCAGCGACGTCACTGCAACCGTCAGCTGCACGGCGATCGACTACTCCATCGGCGGATCCGTGACTGGTCTCTTGTCGGGCCGTAGCATCATCCTCGAGGACAACAACACCAACTTGACGACCGTATCCTCGAACACGACGTTCACGTTCTCAACCAAGATCGCGAGCGGGTCAGGCTATGCGGTCGCCATTTCGACCTCGCCCGTGGGACAAACCTGCTCCGTGGCGAACGGCTCGGGCACCGTCGCAGCCGGCAACGTGACCAACGTCGTCATCAACTGTACCGATAACACCTATGACATCGGCGGCACCGTCACCGGTCTGACGGGCAGCGGTCTGGTCCTGCAGGACGAGGGCGGTGACAATCTGCCGCTCGCCCCCGGCGGCGGCCCCTTCTCATACACCTTCGCCACGCCGATCGCAGCAGGCTCGCCGTATGCCGTCACGGTGCTCGATCAGCCGACCGGACAATACTGCACCGTGACCAACAGCTCGGGCACAGTGGCCGGCAGCGCCGTGACCAACGCCAACGTCACCTGCGTGAACACCTACAGCGTCGGCGGCGCGCTATCGGGATTGACTACCGGATCGCTCGTGCTGCAGGACAATGGCGGGAGCAATCTCACGCTCACCATCAACGGCCCCTTCGCATTCACGACGCCGGTCGCCGAAGGCTCGAACTACGCCGTGACGGTGCTGACGCAACCCGCCGGGCAGGATTGCACGGTGACCGCAGGGTCCGGCACAGTCGGTGCCGGCAACGTAACCACGGTGTCGATCATTTGCGCCGGTGCATGGACCTGGATGAGCGGCTCGAACACCCAGGGCAGCGCCGGTGTCTACGGCACGCAATACACGCCTTCAGCGAGCAACGCCCCCGGGGCCCGCTACGCGAGCGTCACCTGGACGGACTCGGCTGGGAATCTGTGGCTACTCGGCGGCGCCGGATATGACAGCAACGGCCACAACGTGTACTTCAACGATCTGTGGGAATACACCACCGCTGGCGGCTGGGCGTGGATGGGCGGGTCGACGAGCACCAACGTGAGCGGCGCGTACGGATCGCCCGGCGTAGCCGCGGCAGGCAACGCGCCGGGCTCACGCAGCTCGGGGGTGTCCTGGACGGATTCCTCCGGCAACCTCTGGCTCTTCGGCGGCTACGGCTATGACGCGTCCGGCAATCTCGGCAACCTCAACGACCTGTGGGAATTCAATCCCACCTCGCGCTTGTGGACCTGGGTGGGCGGGTCGAGTACGCAAAATGCCTATGGGGTTTACGGTACGCCGGGCACGGCCTCATTGAGTAACGTGCCCGGTGCCCGTAACTCGGCGGTGTCGTGGACGGACAACTCGGGCAACTTCTGGCTGTTCGGTGGCAACGGTCAGGCGCAATCCGGCACCGGCGGTTCGCTCAACGATCTATGGATGTTCAGTCCGACGCTGGGCTGGGCCTGGATGTCCGGATCGAACGGCCTCGATCAGGTCGGCAGCTACGGCACCGAAGGCACGTCGAGCGTCGCCAACGTGCCGGGCGCGCGGCAGTTCTCGAGCGCCTGGATCGACTCCTCCAACGACCTGTGGGTGTTCGGCGGTCAGGGGTACGACTCGTCGGGCCATCTCGGCTACATGAACGACCTTTGGGAATACAACACCACCGCAGGCACTTGGACCTGGGTCTCGGGGTCGAGCACGATAGCCGCCCTCGCCGTTTATGGCACCCGGGGTGTCGCGGCCACGAACAACGTTCCCGGGGCGCGCGGCAGCTCCGATGCATGGATCGACAATTCCGGCAATCTGTGGCTCTTCGGCGGGTTCGCGTACAACTCGACGGGCACGCAAGGCAGTGTCGACGACCTGTGGACGTACAACCCGACCGCGGGCACCTGGACGTGGGTTGCCGGCTCCTCGACCGCCGATGTCAAGGGCATCTACGGAACCAAGCACACCACGGCGGCGACTAACGAACCCGGTGCGCGCAACTCCGCATCCGCATGGACGAACCACGCGGGCGGTTTCTGGGTGTTCGGCGGACAGGGCTTCGATTCCACAGGGGCGGGTGGGCTGCTCAACGACCTGTGGGAGTACGTCCCCTAAGGTGAGGCCGGCGAAGGCTCGGAGCTGAGCCTTCGCACGCGCTGCCACCGGCGCCGCGCGCGAGTAGCGCGTTCCCCGTCGCACCCCTAATCATCCCGCAGAAACCCTGTAGGTCACCACCGACAGGCAGTCACGGGGCCGCGGCCTGGCGCATCGCCGCGATGCGAACATACTGCTCCGGCACGAGCAGGTGATTCGTGGCATGTGAACCACGGCATCGGGTGCGGAGAAGTAAATGAAGCGTCTAACCTTGGTTCTCGCCGCCGCCAGCGCCGTTCTCGCAACTTCACAGACATTCGCGTCGGACTCGAATACCTCGGACTGGAAAAGACAGCCGCTGGCGGTCAAGCGTCAGATGGTCACACAGATGCTTGCATGCATGAAAAAGCGCATGTACGGCGATCGGCTGATCTCTTACAACCAGGCGTCCAAGCTCTGCCGAGACGAGGTGCAGGGGCGAGTCGATAAAGCGAGCGCGGGTCCGCTCGTCGCCGACACCGTACAGGCGAAGTAATCCAACGTCGAGAGGATAGCGGCGCTTTAGCCGATCCTGCGACGCTTCCGCCGCGGCCCCTCGTATCCGTTACCATAGCGGCGTGAGGATCGTCACCTATAACGTCAACGGGATCACGGCGCGCCTCGCGAATTTTTTGCGTTGGCTCGCGCAACGAACCCCCGACGTGGTGTGCCTGCAGGAGCTCAAGATCCCGCAGGAGAAATTCCCGGAGTCAGCCATCCGCGAAGCGGGTTATGGGGTCATCTGGCACGGCCAGAAGAGCTGGAACGGCGTCGCGATTCTCGCTCGTAATACCGAGCCCGTGGAGATTCGCCGCGTGCTGCCGGGCGATCCGGAGGACGCTCACAGCCGCTACATCGAGGCGACCGTGCACAGTATCACCGTGGGATGTCTTTATTTGCCGAACGGCAACCCGGCACCGGGACCGAAATACGACTACAAGCTCAAATGGCTCGCACGGCTCCTTGCGCACGGCGTCGCGCTCGCCGCGAGCGAGACGCCGACCATTCTCGCCGGCGATTTCAACGTGATTCCCACCGAGCGCGATGTCTACAAGCCGGAGCGCTGGGTGGATGATGCGCTGTTTCGACTCGAGGTGCGCCAGGCCTTCGCGACGCTGCTCGAGCAAGGCTGGACCGACGCGCTACGCACGCTGCATCCGGACGAGACCCTTTATACGTTCTGGGATTTCTTCCGCAACGCCTATGAGCGCAATGCGGGTCTGCGCATCGACCATCTACTGCTCAACGCCGCGCTGCGGCCTCGCTTGACGGCGTCCGGCGTCGAGCGCGATGTGCGGGGCTGGGAGAAGCCGAGCGATCACGCGCCTGTCTGGGTGGAACTGCGAACCTGAGGCCTCGACGCTCGACGCGCTGCGGCTAGAACAGCGAGCCCTCCATGTCATAGCTCTCCACTCGGCCGACCCGCGCAATGGCCGCCTGCACGTCCTGGCGTGCGAGCACCGATTGCCAGCGTGCGCGCATCTCAAGATCACGAGGCGTGGCCGGCTCGAGCGCGTAGGTCTGTACGACTCCGAGCGCCTCCTGGCGAGTATTGAGGTCGGCGAGCTGCCGGCGCAATTCTTGTGCAGCGTCATCAAGCTGATCGACGACGATCAGCGCGCTCAGATAGGTCAAGGCGGCATCGCCGCGATGCTCCCTGAGATAGCGGAGTGAGCGCTTGACCTGCGCGGCATCGCCCTCTTGAGATGCGACATCGAGCCTCACGCCCTCGAGCTGCATCGTTCCATAGGGACTCAAGCCCGACGCAAGCTGGTCGAGCACCGAACGCGCCTCGCCAGGGCGAGCGAGATCGCACTCGACCTGAGCGAGGTCGATTGCGGCCCCGACATTGTCCCTGTCGTGCTCGAACTCGCGGGCGGCCGCCGTGAGCTGCGCGACGGCCTCGTCCCAGAGTCCCAGATCGAGCAGCGCGAAGGCTCGCTGGCTCAGCAAACCGCCATACTCCGCAAGGTAATCAACATAGCGCCGCTCGGGATAATTGGTATCGCTGATCTCGGTAAGGGCCTCGTCGGCAATCGCCAGCGCAGCGGCCGCGTGGTGGCGACGCATGAGCGCGGCCATCAACAGTGTCTTGACGCGCAACGAATTGGCTCCGTCCTCGTCCCTCGCCTGCAGCTCTCGGATCTGCCGCGAGGCAGCCGCTTCAACGTCGAAACGCTCGGGATGCGCCGCGACCACGGCGTCGAAACGCCGATCGGCGCGCATGTCCACGAGGATCTGCGGATCGGTGATGCGCGCGGAAACCTCGACCGCCTCGGATAGCCGTCGCTGCTCAACCAACAGCAGCGTCAGCTCGCGCCATGAGTCGCTCGGCTCGATATCCCACTTGAGCTTGAAGTTCGCCGCGTACAGCGCCTGCAGCAGCGCAAGCGCCGTGTCGCGCGGCAATCGATTGGCAGTATGCAGCGTGTTCCCGAGGTAATCCTCGTCGATTTCACCGAGCTGCTCCGGCCACCGCCGTGCCAGTGCGGTCAGTACCTCAGCGACCGCGACCTGATCATGCAACTGCGCGTCTATCGCGATGAGCGACAGCGTATCGTCGGCGGTTGCCTGCGGCATCGCCGCCGCGCGCGCCATGTAGCCCTTCGCGAGCGACCAGTGTTGCAAGCCCATTTCGGCCCGGCCGGCCGCGTCAAGCGCTCGGTACCGATCGTCGCTCGGCAGGCTGACGAAGGAACGCGCATCGATGACGGCCGTCAAGGCGGGCAGGCCGACGTCGAATTGCTTCTTCGATATCAAGCGAAGCGCATCGTCGAGACGCTGGCTCGCCGGGTTCGGCGCAGGAGCGGCCGCCGTGGAAGCGACCGCCGCGGCAGGCTCCGCAACTGAGCCGCGCGAAGGCTGCGTGCCGCATGCCGCGAACGCGAGAGCCGTCAACCACGGGAGAATTCGAAATGACGGCAATGCTGGCCCAGCCTTTCAGGATCGCGGGCAGCATTGAACCCGGCGCCTGAGGGGAATGCAAGCCCGCAGCATCGGCCGCCACGGCAGGCGATCAGTCTTTCACTTCGTCGGTCCAGACGCGGAACACCTGCAGGAAATTGGGTCCGAAAGAGGTGCTGATGGCCACATCCGCCGCATCGCGTCCGCGGGCGATGAGGATCCGCCCGATGCGCCGCTCATTGTTGCGCGGGTCGAAGGTATGCCAGGCGCCGCCGATGTACGCTTCGAGCCATCCGGAGAAATCCATCGGTGCATCGGCAACCGGCACGCCGATATCGCCCAGATAGCCCGTGCAATAGCGCGCCGGAATGTTGAGGCAACGGAGCAGCGTGATCGCCAGATGCGCGAAGTCCCGGCACACGCCCTGCCGCTCGGCGTAGGCCTCGGCGGCGGTCTTGGTCGAGCGCGCGAAGTGATAGCCGAAGCAGATGTGCTCGTGCGCGAAATCGCACACCGCCTGGACGCGTCCCCACCCGGGAGTCATGTTGCCGAACAGCCGCCACGCCTCGTCCATCAAGCGCTCGGTCTCGCAATAGCGGCTGGCGAGCAGATACACGAGCGCCTCGTGCGGCAGCGATTCCACCGGATGCTCCTGCGCGTGGAGGAGCGAAGGCTCGGGCGTACCCGAGTCGCGGATGAGGGCATCGGCAGTCAAGCGAATGCCGCCCGCGGGCGCGAGAATGCGCGTGCAGGTATTGCCGAAGCCGTCTATGTACACATCGAGTGGCACCACCGGATCCGTCACGAGCTGATCCGGCACGAGCAAATCCGGCGCGTGACTCGGATGGGCATGCAGCATCAGGATCATCGGCACCGGCTGGGCGCAGGTGTAGACGAGTTCGTAGCCGAAGCGAATTTTCATTGGTGCGTCGCCATGAGGGGGCATTTATGTCACCTGTGGCGGCTTCCGCCCGTAGGACTTCCTTGCAACCCACCGTAGGTGCGCTGCCTGCCTGCAAGGCGGGCGACGCCCCTAGCGGGCGCGTGCCGCGCGCGATAGGCATGCCCGCGCGTGGGCACCGTCGGCCATCGGCTGACACCAACCTACTCAATTGGCCGATCGCTTACAATTACCGTTTGCGGATAAATGCGCCGGTGGCCTGAGGCGCTTCCTTAAAACTACACCACGGCGCCCATCACATACCCATTGCGCTCAAGTCCCGATGAAGACTTTTCATTGTAGCCACTGTCAGAATCTGGTGTTCTTCGAGAACATTCGCTGCCTGAATTGCGGCCGTTCGCTCGCATTCTTACCCGACCGGCTACTGATGGCGGCGCTTACCCCCGAAGAAAACGGCGTGTGGCGAGCGGAGATTCCCTCGGCGGACCCACGCCCCTATCGCCTGTGCGCGAACTACGATCAAGTGAGCGTCTGCAACTGGGTGGTGGCCACGGATGATACCAGCGATTTCTGCCGCTCGTGCCGTCTGAATCGCATTATTCCAGATCTGTCCTCTGAACGGAATCGAGTCGCCTGGTTCAGGCTCGAAGTGGCGAAGCGTCGCATGCTTTACACGCTCCTGGGATTGGATCTACCGATCCGACCGAAGGATGGTGACAACGGCGGCCTCGCCTTCGAATTTCTGGAAAACTCGACCGACGGCGACGCCAATCGGGTGCTCACTGGACACGACAATGGGCTCATCACCATCAACATCGACGAGGCGGACGATGTGCATCGCGAGAGGCAGCGCTCGCTGCAGAAGGAGCCGTATCGCACCCTTCTGGGGCACTTCCGCCACGAGATCGGTCATTACTTCTGGGACCAGTTGATCGCCTTCGGGCCGCGGCTCGAGGACTTTCGCGCACTGTTCGGCGACGAGCGCGCCGACTATCAACAGGCGCTCGACCGGCACTACGGCGAAGGACCGCCGGCGCACTGGGAAGACAGCTTCATCAGCGCGTATTCGACCATGCATCCGTGGGAGGACTGGGCTGAGTCCTGGGCACACTTTCTCCACATGGTGGATGCCCTCGAAACGGCCGGCGCCACGGGACTCGCGTTGCGGCCCAAGCGCCGCGACGAGCCGCAAATGCAGCCGCCGCCGGATCCTTTGAACCCGAACTACCGCGATTTCGACGCAATGGTCGAGGCCTGGCTGTCGCTCACGTACGTCCTCAATAACCTGAGCCGCGGGCTCGGGCTGCCCGACAGCTATCCCTTCGTGCTCTCCGCGCCCGCCATCCGCAAGCTCAGATTCATTCACGACACGATCAACGCGCACCGCGAGGCCAGCTCCGCCGCCGCCTCGGCGGCGTGAGGGGCTACGCCTGTGCCGTTTCCCACGCCGGCGGTGCGCGTGCTATACACGAAGGTCCTCGTCTCGGAGCCCGCCCGGTGTCGATTCACGTAGCGCTCAATCATCTCATGCACTACCGGTACGACCGGCCGGTGACGCTCGGCCCGCAGATCGTGCGGCTGCGGCCGGCGCCCCATTGCCGCACGCGCATCCTCGCCTACTCACTGAAAATCGAGCCCGCCGATCATTTCATCAACTGGCAACAGGATCCGCAGTCGAACTATCTCGCCCGCCTGGTGTTCCCCAAACCGACCCGCGAGTTGCGCGTCGAGGTGAATCTCACCGCGGAGATGGCGGTACTGAACCCGTTCGACTTCTTCCTGGAGCCGTATGCGCAGCACTTCCCGTTCCGATACGAGGCAGCGGACGAGCGCGAGCTCACTCCCTTCTTGCGCACCGGCCCGGCGACGCCGCTCTTCACCCAATATCTGGCGGGCATACCGCGCGAGCGGCGGCCGACCATCGATTTCCTCGTGGACATCAATCGTCGCGTCGCGGGGGACATCCGCTATCTGATTCGCATGGAGCACGGCGTACAGCCGCCCGAAGTCACGCTGGAAAAGCGCTCCGGCTCCTGCCGGGATTCGGCGGAGCTCCTGGTGCAGCTGCTGCGCCACCTGGGGCTCGCCGCCCGCTTCGTGTCGGGCTATCTCATCCAGCTCGTCGCCGACGAGAAGCCGGTGGACGGCCCAGCCGGGCCTACCCAGGATTTCACCGACCTGCACGCCTGGTGCGAAGTGTACCTGCCGGGCGCGGGATGGATCGGACTCGATCCCACCTCGGGCCTGCTCACCGGCGAGGGTCACATCCCGCTCGCGTGCACGCCGGAGCCCTCCTCCGCGGCCCCGCTTTCGGGCGGTGTCGATGCGTGCGAGACGACCTTCGAGTATGCGATGAGTGTCGCGCGCATCTGGGAAGCACCGCGAGTCACGAAACCCTACTCGGAGTCGCAGTGGGCGGCCATCGATGCCGCAGGCAAAGGCATCGACGCGCAGCTCGAGGCCGGCGACGTGCGTCTCACCGTGGGCGGCGAACCGACGCTCGTGTCGAGCGAGGATTCCAGCACACCTCAGTGGAACACCGAGGCGCTGGGCGAGAACAAGCGGCGCCTGGCCGTGGAACTCTTCTGGAAGCTGCAGGCGCGCTACGCCCCGGCAGGTCTCGTGCACTTCGGCCAGGGCAAATGGTATCCGGGCGAGCAGTTGCCACGCTGGTCGCTGAATTGCTTCTGGCGCAAAGACGGTGAGCCGCTCTGGACCGAGCGCGCGCTCGTTGCGGACGAGGGACGTCGCTATCCGGAAGCACAGGCCAATGCACCGCGGCTCCTCGCCGCGATCGCCGTGGCGCTCGGCGTGGGCGCCGAGCACGTGTTCCCCGCCTACGAGGATGTGTTCTATTACGCATGGCGCGAACGCAAGCTCCCGGCCAATGTCGATGCGAGCCATTCCAAGGTCGCGGATCCGCTCGAGCGTGCGCGACTGACGCGCATTTTCGAGAGCGAGCTCGACGCGCCGGTGGGCTACGTGCTGCCGATTACCCGGCCGGTCGAGGGGGCGGCCTGGCGCAGCGGACGGTGGTTCTTGCGCCGCGAGCGCTGCTACTTGACTCCCGGCGACTCGCCCATCGGCTATCGCCTGCCGCTCGACTCGCTGCCCTCGGTCGAGCCGGCCGACTATCCGCACGTCTATCCGCCCGATCCGAACCAGAACCTCGCGCCGCTCGCGCACTACCGGGACTTGCGCGCGCAAGCCGCCGGGGCGCAGCCGCGCCCGCTCGCGGCGACCACGCTCCCGAGGGGCTCGCGTGCGGCTGCCGCCGCAACCGCCGAGGCAAAGCCGGCCGACGTCGTGCGCACCTCGATGTGCACGCAGGAGCGGGACGGCGTGCTCCACGTGTTCATGGCGCCGACGCGCAGCCTGGACGACTACCTCGAGATCGTAGCTGCGGTGGAATCCAGCGCGAAGTCGTTGCGCCAGCCGGTGGTGATCGAGGGCTACGAGCCGCCGCCGGATCCACGCCTCGTCAACTTCAAGGTGACGCCCGACCCGGGCGTGATCGAGGTGAACGTGCAGCCGAGTGCGAGCTGGGACGAGCTCGTCGAGCTCACCACATATCTTCACCAGACCGCGCACACCTTACGACTGCGGTCGGAAAAATTCATGATCGACGGACGGCACGTCGGCACCGGCGGGGGAAACCACATCGTGCTCGGAGGCGCGACGCCCGCCGATTCGCCCTTCTTGCGGCGTCCGGATCTCTTGCGCAGCCTGATCTCCTACTGGCACAACCATCCCTCGCTCTCGTATCTGTTCTCGGGACTCTTCATCGGTCCCACCTCGCAGGCACCGCGCGTCGATGAGGCGCGCAACGATTCGCTGCACGAGCTCGAACTCGCCTTCAAGCAATTCCCCGCGCCGGGTGCGGAAGTGCCGCCGTGGCTCGTGGACCGCTTGCTGCGCAATCTCCTCATCGACGTGACCGGCAACACGCATCGCGCGGAGTTCTGCATCGACAAGCTGTACTCGCCCGATTCCTCGAGCGGGCGCCTCGGCCTTCTGGAGCTGCGCGCCTTCGAGATGCCGCCGCACGCGCGCATGAGCCTCGTGCAGCTCCTCCTCCTGCGCTCGCTCGTCGCCCGCTTCTGGCGCGAGCCGTATGCACCGGCACGCCTCGCGCGCTGGGGAACGCAACTGCACGACCGCTTCATGCTGCCGCACTTTGTCTGGCAGGATTTCTCCACGGTGCTCGAGGAGCAGAATCGCGCGGGCTTTCCGCTGCGTCTCGACTGGTTCGCGCCGCATTTCGAATTCCGCTTTCCGAAGCTCGGCGATCAGGCGCTCGCCGTCGCGCAGCTGGAGCTGCGTCAGGCGCTCGAGCCCTGGCACGTGCTCGGCGAGGAAGGCACCGCGGGCGGCACGGTGCGTTATGTCGACTCCTCGCTCGAGCGAGTCGAGCTCAAGGTGAGCGGACTCGCGCCCGATCGCTACGTCGCGACCTGCAACGGGCGCGCACTGCCGTTGCGCCCCACCGGGCGCGAAGGAGAATACGTCGCGGGTGTGCGTTTTCGCGCCTGGCAGCCGTGGTCGGCGCTGCATCCTAAAATCGGTATTCATTCGCCGCTGACATTCGATATAGTGGACACCTGGATGCATCGATCGGAAGGCGGTTGTCGATATCATGTGGTTCATCCGGGCGGGCGCAGCCATGAGACCTTTCCCGTGAACGCATTCGAGGCCGAGAGCCGGCGCCTGGCGCGCTTCTTTCGCATCGGGCACACGCCGGGTGCGATGCACCCCGCACCCGCCGAATCGAGTGATGAATTCCCCTTCACCCTGGACCTGCGCGATCCGCCGAGCCGGTGAACGACCCTAGACTTCAGAGCTACCGCAGCGATCCGCGTCGCTACGACGAGCTGTTGGATGCCGACGGACAGGTGCGCAGTCACTGGCGCTCGCTGGTCGAGGGCGTGTTCGAGGACGATGCGCGCGCCGCGCGGCGCGCCACCGAGTTCACGCGGCGCATGATCGTCGAGAACGGCATCACGTACAACGTGTACGCCGATGAGCAGGGCCGGGACCGTCCCTGGATCCTCGATCCACTGCCTTACCTCATGACGGCGGACGAGTGGCAGAGCATCGAAGCGGGCGTCGCGCAGCGCGCGACGCTCTTGAACTCGGTGCTCGCGGATCTGTACGGACCGCAGGAGCTGCTTGCGCAAGGCGCGTTGCCTGCGGAGATCCCGTTCGGTCATCCGAACTTTCTCTGGCCGTGCATGGGCGTGCGTCCGCCGCAGGATCGCTGGCTCTCTCTCTATGCGGCCGATCTCGCGCGTTCCGCCGACGGGCGCTGGTGGGTGCTCGCCGACCGCACGCAGGGACCCTCGGGCCCGGGCTATGCGCTCGAGAACCGGCAAATCGTGCGCCGCGCGTTCCCGCATCTCGCGCAAAACATGGACGTGCGGCCGCTGGGCGCATTTTTCGCAACGCTCCGTGCGGAGCTCTTACGGGGCGCCGGCGATGAGCCGCTCGCCGTCGTGCTCACCCCCGGCTCCTTCAACGAGACTTACTTCGAGCATGCCTACCTCGCCCGCCAGCTCGGCTTTCCCCTGGTGGAGGGCCACGATCTCACCGTCCGCGACGCGCGTGTTTATTTGAAGACTCTCGCGGGACTTAAGCGCGTGCACACCATCCTGCGCCGGCTGGATGACGATTTCTGCGATCCCGTGGAGCTGCGCGCCGATTCGGCGCTCGGCGTGCCGGGACTCCTCGCGGCGATCCGCCAGGGCAACGTCGTCGCGGCGAACGCGCTCGGCAGCGGTGTGCTCGAGTCGGCCGCGTGGCTCGGCTTTTTGCCGTCCATCGCGGAGCGGCTCTTGGGCGAGCGCTTGATCCTGCCCTCGGTCGCGACCTGGTGGTGCGGCGAGCGACCCGCCTTCGAGTCGGTGATCGCGAACCTCGAGAATCTGGTCATCAAGCCGACGTTCCCGGACCAAAACCTCGATGCGGTGTTCGGCAGCGATCTCGACGCCGTCGAGCGCGCGGCGCTGATCGAGCGCATGCGCGCTCGTCCTTATGCCTTTGTCGCGCAGGAGCATCTCGCGTTCTCACAGGCGCCGGTCTGGTACACGAAAAGCGCGGACCGCTTTTCGGCGCGTGCGCTCGGCATCCGCGTCTATGCAATCGCGACACCCGAAGGCTACCGGGTCATGCCCGGCGGCCTCGCGCGGTTCGCCTCCGACGCGCACGCCGAGATCGTCTCCATGCAGCGCGGCGGCGGTAGCAAGGACATCTGGGTGCTGTGCGACTCCGACGAAGCGGTCGAGGAGTCGACCGCGCCCATCGCGCGGGTCGACCGCACGGCGCTGCGCCATCAGCAGGACCTGCCGTCGACGCTCGCCGAGAACCTGTTCTGGATGGGACGCTACGCCGAGCGCTGCGATTTCAAGATGCGCATGTTGCGCGCCACCTTGGGCCTACGGCGCAATCTCCCCTTCTGGTCGCAGGCGATGGAGATCTGCAAGCATTACGGCGCCGCGAGGCTGTTCGATGCGCAGAAGCGCTTCACGCTGGGCGGGGACGTGGGGCGCCTGGGCGAATGCGCGGCGCGGGTGCGCAGCAGCCTGTCGGGGGAGAACTGGCGCGCACTCACGGTTCTGCAGCGCGACTACCGGCGCGCCGAGAACGCGCGGGCCGATGCGCGCGAAGCCCTCGATCGATTGCTGATCTCGCTCGCGGCTCTCGCCGGTTTCGCGCACGACGATATGACGCAGGACGACGGCTGGCGCCTCATGATGATCGGTCGGCGCCTCGAGCGCCTGTTGTTCCTGTCCGCGGTGATCGCCCGCCGTCTCGTCCATCCCGCGACGCCCATGCGGCAAGAGCTCGAATGGCTGCTCGATATCGGCGACAGCGCCATCACCTATCGCAACCGGCATCGTGCCCCACCCGTGTGGGGGTTCACGGTGGATCTCCTCGTTTATGACGAGCGCAATCCGCGCGCCCTCGCCTTCCAGTGGCGCGCCATCAACACGCTGCTCATCGAGTTCGCCGAATCGCTGAACGTGCGCGCGCAGGACACGCTCTACGCACCCATCTCGGAGCTGATCGCGCTCAAGTACGCGCCGCTCGCAAACGAGCTCGAGCTGTCGGCGGACTCGCGGCGCCGCTTCGCCGAGGGCCTCGAGAACCTGAACGCGGCGGCGGGGGCCCTCTCGGAGCAGCTCACCTCGCAGCATTTCTCGCACGTCGACTTCGAGGTCGACGCGGTGTCCGCCTGATGCGCTATGCGGTGCGTCACGCGACGGTATACGAGTACGGCGGCGACGTCGCGCACTCGCATCACCTGCTGCACTTGAAGCCGCGCGAGTTCGCCTATCAGCGCTGCCTCGATCACGCACTCAAGCTCGACCCGCTGCCGAGCTCGGAGCACGAAGACCTGGATGCATTCGGCAACGGCATCGCACGACTCGAGTACGATCGATCGCACGATCGTCTGTCGGTGATCGCCGAGATGACGGTCGAGATCTTCCCGCGCGAGGCCGCGCCGCTGGAATCCTGCGAGCCCTGGGACGAGCTGCGCGAGCGCCTGAGCTATCACGCCGCGCCGCTCTCGGCGACCGAGCTCGAGGCCTGCCGCTTCCGCATGCGCTCGGATCACGTCCCCATCAAGCAAGTCTGCTGGGACTATGCGGCGGATTGCTTCCCGCCGGGACGCTCGATCGGCAGCGCCGCCGAGGCGCTCATGCGCAAGATCTACCGCGAGTTCAAGTATGCGCCGGGCACGACCACCAACCGCACTTCCATCACGGACGTGCTCAAGAGCCGCCGCGGTGTATGCCAGGATTTCGCGCACCTCATGATCGGCGCCTTGCGCGCCGGCGGCCTCGCGGTGCGTTACGTGAGCGGCTACATCCGCACCGTTCGCCCTGGCGGCGCAGCGGCCGTGGGCGGCGACGCCTCGCATGCCTGGGTGTCGGTCTACTGCCCGCCGCTCGGATGGGTGGATTTCGATCCCACCAACGATTGTCTCGTCGGCGAGGGACATGTGACGCTCGCCTGGGGACGCGATTTCGGCGACGTATCGCCACTGCGCGGCATCCTGTTCGGCGGCAGCCGCCACAAGCTGAGTGTCGATGTGCGGGTACAGCCGCTCGATACCGGCGGCTGAAGGCGCGGAGTTCGCGGCACGTGCAGCATCAATGCGGCGCGCTCGCGAGTTCCGCCTTCAACGCCCAACCCTGATCGATGAGCCATGCATGAATCGCATGCGCATCCGCCGGCGACAGCACATCATCGAATCGCCCCATGCCTTTGACGGAGTACGCGCCGCCGAGCACGATGGAATCGAACAGCGCGTGCGTCACCGGCGTGATGCGCCGCAGATCGGGAAGGTTGCCGCGGCCCATCACGTGGCAGCGTGAGCAATAGCGGTTGTACAGCACTTCGCCCGCGGCGATCTGCTGCGCATCGGCGGGACGCCCGGGGAGTTCGGGCATGGGCACGTCGGTGCGCAGCGGCGGCAAGGGCGGCGGTGGCCCGCCGAGCTTCAATGCAATGATGCGCCCCTCGTTGCCGTACTTGTACGCGGCGGACTCCGGATCCAGCGGTGCGCCCGCAATCACGCCGCCACCGCCGTAGCCCGCGACGATGGCGACATACTGCGTGCCGTTCACCGCGTAGGTCACGGGCGCCGCCATCACGGAGCTGCCGAGCGCGATCGAGGCGAGCTTCTGGCCGGTGTCGGCCGCATAGGCATTGAAATAGCCATTGGCATCGCCCTGGAAGACGAGGCCGCCCGCGGTCGCGAGCACGCCGCCGTCGAGACTCGTGGCAGTCTGCGCCTCCCACAACACCCGATGCTCGGCAACGCTCCAGGCGCGAAGAAATCCGCGCGAGGCGGGATCGGTCTTGAAACCGCGCTCGAGCCGTGCGAGTGGCGGCAAATCACCGTAGAGCGAGCGCATGCCTTTCGGATCGTAGAGCTCGGGGGCAAACGCGGGCGTGGTGTACTGCCCCTCGACGAGTCCTGCGCGCCGATCACTCGTCTCCAGAATGACGTTGCCCGCTTCGATCACCGGCAGGAAGGTGACGCCGCGCGTCGGATCGAAGGCCATGGGCTGCCAGGTGTGGGCGCCCACCTCGCTCGGAAAGACCAGTGCCGGGCCGTGATCGTAGTCGGCGCGCGCATCGAGGAGCGGACGCCCGGTCTTCGGATCGACGCCGCGAGCCCAGCTCACGAAGGCAAAGGGCTTCGCGGAGAGCAGCTCGCCCGTGGCGCGATCGAGCACATAGTAGTAGCCGTTCTTGGGAGCCTGCATGAGCACCGAGCGCCGCTTGCCGCCGAGCTCGAGGTCCGCGAGAACGAATTTCTCGGTACTGTCGAAATCCCAGCGATCACCCGGGGTGGTCTGGTAGTACCACGCGAGCGTGCCGTCGCTCGCATGAATCGCGATGATGGAGGCGGCGTACAGCTCATCCCCGCCGCGCTGTCCCGCGAGGTGCAAGTTATAAGGCGCCGCGTTGCCCGTGCCGATGTAAACGAGGCCCAGGGCCGGATCGTAGGCCATGCCGTCCCAGGCCGTGCCGCCGCTGCCGGCCGCCCAGGGATGCTTGGGATCCCAGCTCTTCACGGCCGCTTCGAGATGGGGCTGATCTTGTGGGCCCAGGGCGGGGTCGCGCGGCACGGTGAAGAAGCGCCAGCGCAGACGGCCGCTCTGCCGGTCGTAAGCGCTCACGTAGCCGCGCCCGCCCGCGAAGTCCCCTCCGCCGTTGCCGATCACCACGAGATCGCTCGCGAGGAGCGGCGCACCCGTGATGGTGTAGGGCTTGCTCGAGCTGCGTGCGACGAGCGTATCGGCCTTCCAGAGACGCCGGCCGGTGCGGGCATCGACCGCGTGCAGCCAACCGTCGAGTGCACCCACGTAAAGAACGCCCTCGAATGCGGCGAGTCCGCGATTCACCGCGTCACAGCAGGCATAACGCGCCCACTGGCCATCGATCTGCGGGTCGTAGATCCAGAGCTCCTTGCCGTTCGCGGCATCGAGCGCATACACGCGCCCGAAGTTCGAGGTTGCGTACATGACGCCGTCGATCACGAGCGGCGTCGACTCCTGCCCGCGATACGTGCCGAGGCGGTAGTCCCAGGCCAGGCCAAGCTTGGCGACGTTGCCCGCATCGATCTCTCTGAGCGGCGAGTAGTAGGTGCCGGCGGCGTCGCGGCCGGGCGCGACCCAATCGGCAGCCGCGGGCGAGGCCAGACGCTCGGCGGTGACGTCGGCCGCACGACGCGGCTGATCGTCGGCGCCGGCCGAAAACGCGAGCAGCGCGGTAGCGAGCACCGTCCACGATCGCCCCGAACGCTTCTTCGTATTCATCACGCTCCGTCGCCGCCGGTCAGAAGCCGGCGACTGCCGGAATGATCTCCCGACCGAAGGTCTCGAGAGGTGCGATGTCGTGCACGTTCGGCATGTTGAAGATGGCGTGCTGCACGCCCACCGCCGCGAGCGCCTTGCAATGCTCGATCACATCCGCAGCTGAGGACTTGCCTGCACTGAGATCGACGGTACCAAGCGAGGTCTTCTCGATCGCGCCATAGTCGCGGTCCAGCGCATCGCAATGACTGCGCAGAATCGCGAGCTTCGCGCCCACGACCGCCGGCGGCCCAAAGATGTTGCAGGCATCCCCGTACTGCGCAACCAGACGCAGCGTCTTCTTCTCACCTCCGCCTGCGATGAGGATGGGCGGGTGCGGGCGCGACAGCGGTTGCGGCCGGCAGAGCGTACGCTCGAGATGATAGTGCTTGCCGAGATACGTGCCGTCCTCGTCGGACCACATGAGCCTCGCGATCTGGAGCGTTTCCTCGAGCCGCTCGAAGCGCGTGGCAATGGGCGGAAACGGCACGCCCAAGCCTTTGGCTTCTCCCTCGAACCAGGCGGCACCCAGGGCGAAATAGCTGCGGCCGCCGCAGAGCACGTCCAGGGTGGTCGCCGTCTTCACGAGGATGCCCGGGTGGCGGTAGACCCCACCGACCGCCATCGGACCGAGCTTCACGCGTCGGGTGACGGCCGCGAGATAGCCGAGCGTCGAGTAGCACTCGAGCATGTCATGCTCGGGCGGACCCACGCCGACGATCTGGAAGAAATGATCCATGACCCAGAGGCTGTAGAAGCCCGCATCCTCGGCGGCGCCCGCGATTTCCGCGAGCTTCCCGGCGATGTGCGCGGGCCCTCCCGGCCAGGTGAAGCTCGGAACTTGCAGACCGATTCTCATGAAACCCCCGCGCATGAGCCGATGATGATTGGGCGCCGCGCTCTCGTGAGCGCGCGGCAACGGGCACCATCGTAGCGCAAAGCGCCGGCGCCGGCCGTTGTTATAGGATGCGCACTCTCGACACACCGGAGGTTCTCTTGCGGTCCGCTTCTCGCGTCTTCGTCGCCGTCCTCGTCATGATTCTGTCCGCCTCGTGGATCCAGCCCTCGGCGGCGGCCGGCGGCGGCGGCGTTGCGCTCCCCTCGCTCGCACCCATGATCAAGGTCGCATCGCCCGCCATCGTGAACATCGCGACGCGCGGCGTGTTGACCGAGCGCGTCCCGCGGAACAATCCGCTGCTCCAGGATCCTTTCTTCCGCCGCTTCTTCAACCTGCCGAACGAGCCCACCGTGCGGCATCGCAAGTTTCAAAGCGCCGGATCCGGCGTGATCGTCGACGCGCGCAAGGGCTACATCGTCACGAACCGACATGTCATAGAAAACGCCAGCGAGATTACGGTCACCTTGCTCGACACCCGGCGGGTCACGGCGAGCGTGGTCGGGAGCGATGAGGGCACGGACATCGCCGTGCTCAAAGTGCAGGAGCCGCATCTCGCCGAGATGCCGCTCGGCGACTCATCGCATCTGGAGGTCGGCGACTGGGTGGTGGCGATCGGCAATCCCTTCGGCCTGCAGCACACGGTAACTGTCGGCATCGTGAGCGCGCTTGGGCGAACCGGCATCAATCCGCATGGCTACGAGGATTTCATCCAGACCGATGCCTCGATCAATCCTGGCAACTCGGGCGGCGCGCTGGTGAATACCAGCGGCGAGCTGATCGGCATCAACTCCGCGATTCTCGCCTCCGAGAACGGCGGCAACATCGGCATCGGCTTCGCCATCCCGGTGAACATGGTGAAGGCCGTCATGCAGCAGCTCATCACCTACGGAGCCGTGAAGCGCGGCGCGCTCGGGATCAAGCTCGCCGACCTGAGCGTCGAGCGGGCAGAATCCCTGGGGCTCGTCAATGCACGCGGCGTACTGGTGGAAGACGTCGCGCACGGTTCCCCCGCCGAGCGCGCCGGCATCAAGCCCGGGGACATCGTCGTCTCGATCAACGGCATGGCGCTCGAGAGCGCCACGCAGCTGCGCAACGCCATCGCGCTTTTGCGCGTGGGTCAAACGGTGGAATTGCGCGTTTGGCACAAGGGAGTCATCCGGCCCGTGCCGGTGTCGATCACCGGGCGAGGAGCTGACGCCTAGCGCGCACCGACGGGCAGGATGTGGCGAAACGTGAGGTTGACGCGCGCACCTCGCGGCCGCCGTTCTTTGGCGATGCCATGCTTCCAGTTGCGCTGGGTAGCGCCCTGCATGAGCAACAAGCTGCGGTCGCCGAGCTCGATGCGAAGGGGCTTCCGGCTGCGATCGAACCGATGCCTGAAGATGAGGGTGCGCGCATCGCCGAAGCTTAAGGAAGCGATGATCGGAGCGGCGCCGAGCTCCGGCTCATCGTCGCTGTGCATACCCATGCTGTCGCGCTCGTTGCGGTAGTAATTCATGAGGACGCTGTTGAAGCGGTTTCCGGTCGCGCGCTCGACACTCGCCTTGATCGCGAGCAGACGCGGCGTCCAAGGCAACGGATCGAGCTCGATCCCTGAATAGACGTAGCGAGCGTCCCGATCCCCATACCATGCAGTCAACCGCGGTTGCGGGTAGCGCCTGCCCCAGAGGATCACGGATTCTGCTCGCCATGGCGTTGCCTCGATCAACTCCCGCAACACCTGCACGCTGGGCGCGCCGATCTGGAGAGGCGACACCATATAAAGGAGGTCTGCGTCGGTTGCCGGAAGGCGCTGGAAGGCGGCGTCAGATGAGGAAAGATCGGGCACGACGCGAGTGTAGCCGGGCCCCCGAGGTCGAAAAACCTGGCGCGATTAGCCCTGTGCCCAACTCTATGTCTACGCCCGTGCCTGCGAAAGGATGCCTGAGCTTTCTCCGCATATGTAACCATTTGATTTAAAAAGTTAATTCCCTCGAAGACACCCGCAAGCGGCGCGCCGATTGACAGCGGTCGATGGGCGTGGATAATACCTGCCTAAGCAGAGATTGTTTAGGCAGTAAATGCCGAGGCACTAAATGTCTGAGCAGCATTATCACGCGTCAACCTACAAGGCGCAGAACAGCATCGGCTACCTCATCAAGCGGGGGCAGTCGATGATGAATGACGTTCTCGAGCAACTCTTTGCCGAGCGCGGCTTCAGCTTCATCCATTACGTCATCCTCACGTGGGTCCGGGATGGTATCGCGGTCAATCCGAAGGACATCTGCCTCAAGTACCGGCACGACAGTGGTGCGCTGACCCGGGTCATCGATCAGCTCGAGGCCCTGGGACTGCTGACGCGCGTTCGCCGCGGCAACGATCGGCGCAAAGTGGACCTCGAGCTCACCGATGCGGGTCGCAAAACGGTCGAGAGCCTCATTCCGTTGGTCGTCGACAAGCTCAACCTCGCGCTCGCCGATTTCTCGCGCGAGGAAGTCGCGGAATTCAAACGGCTGTTGATCAAGCTCAATACGCGCCTGGAAGCCACGCTCGACGCCAAGGCGTCGGCCCCCGCCGGCACGGAAGCGTGAGGTCAATATGCGTCTCAAGGCTTTGCTACTCTTTGGCGCCGCCGTCCTTGCGGGATGTGTGACGCCGCCGAAGGAAGATCCGCACCCGCGCAAGCTGGTCAACGCTGACGTTGGACTCAAGGGCGTAGTGGTCGAGCCGGTCGCCGAGAGCTGGTGGGATTCCTTTCAGGATCCGCAGCTCGATCGGCTTATCCGGCAGGGTCTGAAAGACAGTCCCACACTGGCGCAGGCGCAGGCACGCGTGGGCGAGGCGCTCGCGCAGGTACAGTCCGCACAGGCTGCGCTCGCGCCGAAAGCGAACCTCGATGCGAGCTCTTTGTATCAGCGGGCCCCGCAGAACTACATCATCCCGCCGCCGCTTGCCGGACATACTTTCTGGATGAGCCAGGCCGGCGCCAGCTTGAGCTGGGACCTCGATTTCTGGGGTAAGCAGGCGGATGCGGTACATCGGGCGCGAGATCTCGCAGGGTCTGCGCGTCTCGATGAGGACAACGCGCGCCTCATGCTCGCGGGCGCCATTGCTCAAGCTTACATCGAGCTCTATCGCCAGGACGCGCTGGCCGACATCGCGCAGCGCTCGGAGGCGCAGCGCCAGAACATTCTCGACATCACGCGGCGCCGTGTCAGCGCGGGGCTCGACACGCAGCTCGAAATCCGCGAAGCCGAGAGCCAGCTGCCGCAGTCGCGCGTCGCGCGCACGCAGGCAAGCGCCGCGGCAGATCTCGCCATTCACGAGCTCGCCACATTGACCGGCCAGGGCGCCGATGCCTACGCAGCCATTCAGCGCCCGGTGCTCGACGTGCAGGCGGCGCTGCCGGTGCCGACCGATTTGCCCATCAACCTGCTCGCGCGCAGGCCCGACGTGCTATCGGCGCGGTTGACCGTCGAAGCCGCAGATGCACAGCGACTCGCCGCCAAGGCCGCGTTCTACCCGGATGTGAGCTTGCACGCGCTCGCAGGCATAGGCGCGTTCGGCCTCAACAACCTGGTGCAATGGAATGCGCGCGGCCATGGAGCGGGGCCCTTGATATCGCTGCCGATCTTCGACGGCGGTCGCCTGCGCGCCGAGTACCGCGGCAGCGAAGCGCAGCTCGACGGTGCCATTTCCAGCTACAACGACACCGTGCTACACGCGGTCCAGCAGACCGCCGACCAGCTCACACGGCTCGATGCGCTGGCGAGCGAGCAGCGCGATCAGCGGCAAACGCTCGAGGCAAGCGAGGCCGCCTACAAACTGGCCGAGGAGCGCTACCGCGCCGGACTCGCGAGCTACCTGTCGGTACTCAACGCCGAGACTCAAGTGCTCTTGGCGCGTCAGTCCATGGTGGACATCCTGGCGAGCCAAGCGGTCGCGCGCGTGACTGTGCTTCTGGCCGTGGGCGGCAGCTTCGATCCCCGGATCTCCGGCATCGGCGCGGACGCGCATGTCACGGACCCGCGCGTCGCCGACACGCACCCCGCGCCGAATACTCCTGAACTCTTGAATCGAGTAAACCCATGAGCACGCAAGCACCCTCGACATCAGAATCGCAAACGCCCAATTCGCCGCGTAGCACACGGCGCCTAGGCCTCTTGGCCCTCAGCACCGTCGTCGTGCTGGCAGCAATTGGCTATGGCGCCTACTGGTTCGTCGACGGCCGCTACTACGAATCGACCGACGATGCCTACGTCGACGGCGATGTCGTACAAGTGACGAGCGAGGTACCGGGCACGGTGCTCTCCTTGAAGGCCGACGACACCCAGCTCGTGAACGCGGGACAACCGTTGCTCGAGCTCGATCCGGCGGATGCGAAAATCGGCGTGGCCAATGCGGAGGCGGACCTCGCGCGCGCGGTCCGGCAGGTGCGTGGACTGTTCGCGCAGAGCAAGGAGCTGCGCGCGCAGATCGAGGAGCGTGAGCAGGCAGAGCGCACTGCGGATGAGGACTTGAAGCGCCGCGGCGGACTCATCGCGGACGGCGCCATCTCCGCCGAGGAACTCTCTCACGCTCGTGATGCGGTCACGACCACGCGCGCGAACGTCGCCGCCGCGCGCGAGCAACTGGGTCAGACCATCGCACAGATCGACGGCACCACCATCGCGGACCATCCACAGGTGCTCGCCGCCGCGGCGGCGGTGCGCAACGCCGAGCTCGCCTTGCACCGCACGGAGCTCACCTCGCCGGTAAGCGGAGTCATCGCCAAGCGATCCGTGGAAGTCGGTCAGCGGGTCGCCGCGGGCACCCCGCTCCTCGCGGTCGTGCCGCTCGAGGACGTCTGGGTCGATGCGAACTTCAAGGAAGTGCAGTTGCAGCGCATGCGAGCCGGCCAGCCGGTGACGGTGCATACAGATCTCTACGGCGGCAGCGTCGCGTATCACGGCCACGTAGTCGGCATTGCGGCGGGCAGCGGCAGCGCGTTCGCACTCCTACCGGCGCAGAACGCCTCGGGCAATTGGATCAAGATCGTGCAGCGCGTGCCGGTGCGCATTCTGCTGGATCCGAATGAGCTCAGGGAGCATCCGCTGCGCGTCGGTCTCTCCACTACGGTGCGCGTCGATCTACATGACACCTCGGGTCCTGTGATAACCGCGGCGGTGCGCAATGCGCCGTTGCCGACGGAGGCAAGCGCGGGCGACGACCCGGCGGTCGATGCGCGCATCGCGCAGATCATCGCGGACAATGCGGGGCCGAAGGCCAATGAGCCCGCACACCTCAGTCGTACGGGTCCCGGCGGCCGGGCCGAAGGCGCGGCCGTGGTGGCGGCGGGCCCCTGAGCGCGATGCCGTGAGCGCGAATCCCGCCATTGCCGCAGAGGCCCCGACGCTCAGCGGCATCTTGAAGGCCGTGACGGCCGTGGCCCTTGCCCTGGGCACGTTCATGCAGGTCCTCGACACCTCGATCGCGAACGTGTCCATTCCCACCATCAGCGGGGACCTGGGCGTGAGCTCCGACCAGGGCACCTGGGTCATCACCTCGTTTGCGGTCGCAAACGGTGTCTCCGTGCCGCTGACGGGGTGGCTCATGCAGCGCTACGGCGTGGTGCGCACATTCGTCGTATCGGTCGCCCTGTTCACCGTCGCCTCGCTCCTCTGCGGTCTTGCCTGGAGCCTGCCCTCGCTCATCGTCTTTCGCGTGCTGCAGGGGGCGGTGTCGGGACCGATGATTCCGGGGAGCCAGGCGCTCCTCATCAATGTTTTCGGACCCGCGAAGCGCAATACGGCGCTCACGGTCTGGTCGTTGACGACGCTCGTGGCCCCCATCGCGGGACCCTTGCTCGGCGGCTACATCTCGGACAACTACGTGTGGCCGTGGATCTTCCTGATCAACGTGCCGGTGGGAATCGTGTGCACCATCATTTGCTGGAACAATCTCAAATCGCAGGAGACCCCGACCCGCAAGATCCCGATCGACCGCGTAGGTCTCATGTTGCTATTCATCTGGGTGGGCGCGATGCAGGTCATGCTGGACAAGGGCAAGGATCTCGACTGGTTCCACTCGCCGCTCATCGTCGCGCTTCTCCTCGTCACGGTGATCGCGTTCGCCGCGTGGCTCATCTGGAATCTCACCGAGGAGCATCCCGTCGTCGATTTGAGCCTGTTCAAGTCGCGCAGCTTCACCCTCGGCACGGTCGCGCTGTGCCTGGGGTATGGCGTCTTCTTCGGCAACATCGTGCTGATGCCGCTGTGGCTGCAGAGCTATTTGGGCTATACGGCCACCTGGGCGGGGTTCGTGTCCGCGCCGAGCGGCGTGACCGCCATCATCACCTCGATCTTCGTGGGACGGTTGATGCACCGCTTCGATCCGCGGCTGCTCGCGGCGAGCTCCTTCGGCTTTTACGCGCTCTCCTATTTCATGCGGGCGCACCTCACGGCGGATGCGAGCTTCTTCGCCTTCACGGCGCCGCAACTTGTGCAGGGATTTGCGATGGGCACGTTCTTCGTGTCCATGCTCGCGGTCATTTTCGATGGATTGCCCCCGCAGAAGATCCCGTCGGCGTCGGGGCTTTCGAACTTCCTGCGCATCACCGCAGGCAGCTTTGCGACCTCACTGACCACGACGCTCTGGGACCGGCGCGCAGCGCTGCATCAGACGCGGCTCGCGGATGCCGTGAATGTTTATGCCCCCGCTTACCAGCAATCACTCGCGCAGATGCACGGGTTCGGTCTCAACGATCAGGCAGCCGCGGGCGCGATGACTCAAGGACTCATCGGCCAGAGCTACCTCTTGTCCTCGCTGGATCTTTTTTATCTATCCGCATGGCTGTGCGTGGCGCTCATACCGCTATGCTTTCTGGTACGGCGACCGGCCGTGCACGGCGCGGTAACGGCGGCGGCCGACTGAGACGCGTCGAGCAGCGACCGCGGATCGCGGGCGCGGCGCGGAACGACTAGCAGCCCGTCGGGCTGCTAGTGGGGAGCGCTCGACGGCGCAACCGCGCCGACCTCGAGCGGATGCGGTTTGACCTCGATCGCGACGGTGAGACCGAGGCGTCCCAAGAGTGACAGCGACTCGGGCAGGAACTCCAGGCTGAACTCCTCGCGCGCGAAGATGTTGACGTGCAGATCCGCCACGCCGCCCTCCGCCTTGAGCGTCACTAGAAAACCGAACGCGCGACGCAATGTCGCCAGGGTCCTGAGGACCTCGCTCTCCACGCTCACACGATCCGCCGCGAGCTCTGGTTTCGCCATCAGGCGAGCCATCCAGTAGCTTTCTCTGTAAGTCCCGTTGATCTCGACCCCTGCCGGGTTGCGCCGCGGATCGCCGGCCTGCCAGGCGTGCTGGGGCTCGATGCCGAGATTGCGCGTGATCTCGGCGGGCGCGATCGTGGGATGGCGAATGCGAAGCGATATGGTGAATTCGTAGTTACCCATGCGCGGCCCTAGCGCGGCTCAGGCGCTCACGACCTCGACGCTCGGCGTGCGGACGGCAGCCGAGATCAGACGATAACTGAGTTGCATGGGGCAGCCCTTCTGGCCCGCCATGTCGCGCAATCGAACTCCCTGGCACTCCATCCTGCCGCTGCTCGAAGCATCGATGCGCCGCCGCCCCGTCGCGTTCTCCAGCAACGCCGCGACCGCGCCCGTCAAGTCGAAGTCGCCGTCACAATCGGCGCACGGGCAGGCAAACCGGAAGAACGCCGATGCGGCGGGGTAGAGGGTATGGAACTGCGGCGAGGGAATGAAAGCGCTCGCATCGTTGAAGACGAGCTCGATGCGCAGTTGATCGACATTCGGGAAGACCTCGCGCAGTGGCGCGCAACGCGTGCGTTCGTTCAGCAGCCGCTCGCGACCGGTGATCTTCGAACTCTTGCGGGCAGTGATTCTCATGCAAAGAGCTCCAATTAAAGCGCCGCCGAAATGATTCGAGCGGACCTGCGCCGGCGCCGTTTCGCGCCGGCAAACATCAAGGAGACAATGCGCCGTTAGACCAGCTTCGGCGGGACGTTGCCCGTGGCTGCGGCCGGCTCCGGCTCGGCGGTCGTCGCCGCCTCATCCTCGGCGCGGGACCGGCGCCTTTGCTGCTTCTCCTCCTGCCGAACCTTGCGCGCCTGCTCCTTGCTCTTCTTTTGCTGCCGGTAATTGGGTTTAGCCATGTCTCAGCTCCCTCCGCGCATGCCTGCCGCGATGCAGCCTGAAGTGGCGGCGAGCGCCCTCAGATCGAATCTGCGGGTTTCGGCATCCGCGCATTCGCCCGGATTTGCTGCTCGGCCAGCACTTCGCTCGCGCTCAGCCCGGTGTTCGCCGCGATGATGTCGATCAAACGATGAGCGGGATTGCGCGGCAGATCGATCTGATGGAGCCGCTCCCAGATGCGTATTCTGGCCGATGCATCGTTATGCGGCGCCGATTGCTCGTTCAGCTCCTGCTGCCGGCGCTCCAGCGCCTCGGCGTGCACTCGCGCGAGGCGCTCGCGGTAATCGCCGTTAGTCTCGCCGACCTGCGGTGCCAGGCCCCCGTTGGGAATGCGATTGGGTGATTTCTCGAAGCCCATGGCGCTCTCCTTGAAAGACAGGCCCGGACTAGCCGGGCCCTGCCGATCGTTCAGCTCGCGGTTCAATATCGTCCCGCGCTGCTACGCATGCCGCCGCCGCCGCCCGAGCGAGGCTTATCCTGCGCCTCGTTGACCCGCAGCGCACGACCACCGAGGTCCTTCCCGTTCAGGTTCTGGATCGCGCGCGACGCATCGGCGCGATTCATCTCGACGAAGCCGAATCCGCGGGGGCGGCCGGTCTCGCGATCGGTGGGGAGCGAAACGCTCTCGACGGTGCCGTGCTCGGCGAAGAGAGTGCGTAATTCCGCATCCGTGGCCGAGAACGGCAGGTTACCAACATAAATTTTAGCCATTATAAAGAAACTCCAGTTGACTCAAAGCGGCTGCTTGCCCGGAGGCGAAAAGGCCGCTCAAAACGGCAGGAACGGCAGTCAAGTCAAGGAGAGATCGTCTCGTTTGCTAAGAACCGCATACCTGTCACCAGATCGCAGGTGACTCAGACCACTTCAGCACTCCTTAGAGAGCGCAGGGATGGGCGGGGACGTCGACGATCAGGCGCTAGCCTAGCACATGGGGGGGAGTCAAGGTTGACTATCGCTAGATGCGCGCGCCGCCCGTGACGGGAATCACTTCACCGGTAATGTATGCCGCACCGGCGCACAGGTACACGATGACCTCGGCATAGTCGGCGGGCTCACCGACCCGCGCGAGCGGCACCGTGGCCCGAGCGGCCGCCTCGATATCGCCGAAGGAGCACTCCCAGGCAGAGTTGACGAAGCCGGGCGCGATGCCGTTCACGCGCACCTCGGGTGCCAACGCGCGGGCGAGCTCTCGGGTGAGACCCGCGAGCCCCGCCTTGGCGGTTGCGTAGGCGGCGCTGCTGCCCCCGCCGCCCAGCGCAGCGATCGATACCGTATTCACCACGGCGCCGCGCGCGGCGCGCAGCTCCGGCGCGAGCGCGCGGCTCGTCCAGAAGGCACTCAGCAGGTTGATGCGCAGAATGCGGTCCCAGAACGCATCGGTGAGCGCGTCGAGATCGCCCGGCGGTATCGGCGACTTGGTGAGCGGCGCTCCAGCATTATTGACGAGAAAGTCCATGCCGCCGAGGAGCTCCACGGCGCGGCGCGCCACTGCATGCGCCGTGTCGGAGTCGCTGAGATCACCCGGAACGGACTCAACCGGGAATCCCTCGCGCCTCAGCCGATCCACCTGGAGCTCGAGCCGCTCGACCGAGACGTCGTTGAGAGCTACACGCGCGTTACCGCGCGCCAGACGCTCCGCGGTGGCGAGCCCGATGCCGGAAGCCGCGCCGGTCACCAGCGCGCGGCGGCCCGACAGATTGAATTGAATCGAATCGCTCATTCGACCACGCGCTCCGATCTGACCTTTAATGGCGGCCGCTCATGGGATATCGATCAACACGTGGCCGATCAGCGCGCCGGACTCGACGGCCTCGTGTGCTATGGCGCACTCCTGGAGGTCGAAGCGCGCGCCGACGAGCGGCAACAGCGCGCCGTCGCGGAGCGCGTTCGCGATCGAGCGCATGGCCGCACGGCGTTCCGCCTCGCTGAGCGAGTACACCAGCAGCATGCGCAGGGTGACGTGCTTGAACATGAGCTCATAGAAAGGCAGAGCCGGCGTGCGATCGGCCATCGATGCGTATGCGGCGATGACGCCGCCCGCCTTGATGACCTCCTTCGTGGTCGCGAGATTGCCCCCGAACTCCACCTCGACGACCCGGTCGACCCCTTGTCCCGCGGTGAACGTGTGCGCCCGCTCGATGACGTCGTCCGTGCGGTAATTGATGACGAGGTCGGCGCCCGCGTCTTTCGCAACGGCCGACTTTTCTGCGCCGCTCACGGTGGCGATGACGCGCGCACCGCTCCACTTCGCCAGCTGAATCGCATAGCGGCCGACGTTGCCGGCACCGCCCGTGACGAGCACCGTCTTCTCGGCGACGGGACCGTCCGCGAGCAGCGCGTGGCATGCGGTCATGACGGGAATGCCGATGCACGCGCCGAGCGCAAAGTCGGTGCCCTCGGGCAACGCGACCGCTTGTTCCGCGGGCAGCGCGACGAACTGGGCGCAGCTGCCCATCGGCCGCCCCCAGGCGGCGTTCCAGACATATACCCGCTCACCCACCCGCTCGGGCGCGATGCCGGCGCCCACACGATCGATGACCCCCGCGCCGTCGGAATGCGGAATCTGAAACGGAGTCTTGAGCGGTCCCCGCGACCCGGCGCGCGACTTTACGTCGGAAGGGTTGACGCCGGAGACGCGCAGGCGCACACGCACCTCGCCGGCCTTCGGCTCGGGATCGGGTTGCTCGCCATGCACCAGCACCTGGCGGGCGGGACCGGTTTGCGAGTACCACACCGCTTGCATGGGAGCGCTCCGAAAACCTCGACGGCACCGCGCGCATAGCCCGGGAAGCCGCCAAATGCCTTGGTTTTCATCACTTTATCACATCGCTCATCTCGAGAAGTACCTGCGGCGAGCCGCTGTCAGCATCTTCCGACTCCGAGCGGGCGCCCGAGCTCGCTGATCGCAGCCGGCGGCGTTCGCTAGCATTCCCCAGACAGTTCTCGATAACTGGATCAAGACCACCGGACACGTCTTGCACGGCGCTGCGTACTTTCCGGAGAGGTCGTCAATGCTGCGAGTAGCCGTCCGGCGGGCCATAATCCGTGACCTTCGACCCTAATCCCGGTATCACGCGGAGGTTCCATGACGACTGACGCCAAGAATCAGGATCGTGGTTTCGAGCAGATTGCGTCGAACCATTCGGTCGCAGAGACCATCGAGCGCCTCGAGAGTCAGCTCAAGGAGCACGGCATCACGATCTTCGCGCGGCTCGATTTCGCGGCCGACGCGGCCCGAGTAGGACTCGCCATGCGGCCCGAGCGCATGCTGGTGTTCGGGAATCCGAAATCAGGCACGCCGCTGATGCAGGCGGTGCCCGTTTCGGGGCTCGACCTGCCGCTCAAGGTCCTGGTGTGGGAGGACGCGCAGAGGCAAACCTGGCTTGCCTACAATCGACCGGAGTACATCGTCGCGCGCCACGGGCTCCCGGCGGGAACGACGGCCAACCTGGCCGGCGTCATTCCCCTCATCGAAGGTGCCGCCCGCTAGAAGGTCTCAAATTTGCCGTGGCTGCTGCGCCTGGCGAATCCACTCGCGCCAAAGTCTCACGTCGTGGGTGTTGCGCACCGTGGGCGCCGTTCCGTCGAGCAGCCGCGCCGCCTCGCGCAACAAGGCCGCACTCTGCTTCTTGTCCGCGAGCGCCTGCGCGTAGAGGGCGCCGGCGAGCTCGACCGGCACCCACTGATCGCCGTGATTCTTGGCGGCAAGCTCGCGCTCGAACTGCACGGCGGGGCCGATCGTATGCGCGGCTTCATCGAGCTTGCCCACATGGGCGAGCGCCATCGCCAGCCAGGTCGACTTGACCGCCACGTCACGCCGGTCGCCGACGGCATCGGTCAGGTACTTCTTGCGCGATTCGACTGCCAGACGCTCGGCGGATTCGGCCGCCGCATAATCGCCCTGAAGATATTCCGCTCGGCCGGCGATGTCGGAGGCGATGTAAAGGGTGACGTAGGTTTGAATTTCCTGGAAACCTTTCTGCGGCTTGACTGCTTGGGCCAGCTTGACCGCTTCCGTGGCGAGACGCCGTGCGGCCGCCGAGTCGTCTCGCGCCAAAGCAATATCCGCCTCGCCGCCCTTCGTCAGTGCCTGGGCGAGCCCGGGAAGTATGCTGTCGGCCGGTTCCGTGGCATGCAGCTTCTCGACATAGGGAGACGTTGCGGCGACCAACGATTCCGCCGCCGCAAAGTTGCCGAGCCGCGCCTCAGGATATTCAGCCACCGTCATCTGGTACATGAATAGCAGAGTCTGGTTCGATCCGCCGGAGGTCGCTTTCTGGAAGTCGTCGAACTGTTTGCGGTAGTAAGGGATGGCCTCCTCCAGGCGGCCCGCGGCCCACAGCGCATCGCCTTCGTTCTGGTGCGCAACCCCGAGGTTGTTGGCGGCCACGAAGCTATTCAAGTCGAGCCGCAGAATCGCCGTCGATATCTGCTCGCTGCGCAGGGCGTAGCGCAGCGCCGCCGCGGGGTCGAGATCGTTTTGCGCAACCCCCGACAGTACACCGATATTGATCTGCTGCGCGTGCAGCGCCAAGCGGAATCCGGGTCGAGCCAGGAGGATGTGATCGGATAGCGCCAGGGCATCCTCGCCGACTCGCCGCGCCTCATCGTTGCGGCCGAGATTCAGGAACGCCGAGATCTGCCAGCCTGCGGCCTCGGCATAGATGGCAGCCATGTCGAAATTGGTCTCTTCCCGCGCGCCGAGCGCTACCGCGAGGTCCATCGCCTGCTGCTCCGTACGCACGGCGTCATCGTTGCGATTGTTGGCGAGTTGCTCGTAGCCGCGCCGCACCAGGACCTCGAGATACGCGCGCCGGGCGGCCGGCGAGGCCTGCGAGGACTCGGCCACCGGGGCCAATATCTCGAGGGAATGTCGGCTCGCCACTTCGCCAGCGGGATCGTTGCGATTGTCGAGAATGGCGCCCTTGACGGCATACGCCATGGCGAGTCCGATGGCGCTTGCATCGGAGCGGTCGCCGCGGCTCCGCAGGTTCTCCAGCAATGCGACGGCCTCGTTGGCGTTGCTGCTGCCCGCGTCGAGATCGCCGAGGGCTCGCATGACACGGGCGTAGTGCACCATCGCGGTCGCGCCGTTGCGCACGCTTTCCGGAGTGCGGAGCTCGGGCGGCAACGAGTGAAAATAGTCGATCTGCCGCTTGGAGAATTCCGCGATCACCTTTAGCTGGCCGAAGGATTCCAGCTCGCGCACCACCTCGTCGGTGAGGTAGCCGAGCAAGTGCTCGGCCCCCGAGCGCGTCTGCTCGGCGAGCTGTTCCGCGCGGTGGGCGCGCCGCGAGCTGAGCACGGCGAAACCCGCGGCGATCGCCGCCAGAAGCGCGAACGACACGCAAACGGCGGCGATCTGCCGCGCGCGCACGAGGCTCTTGCGCGCGGCGAGCTCGTTCGCGCGCTGCGCCTCGAGCATCCGCTCAGTCGCCTCGCGAGCTTCGCGCTCGTGACGCAAATCGCGGCTCGCCTTTACCACACTGCAAAGCACGTCATGAGTGAGCTCGACGCGGCGCACGTCGAGACGCTCCTCGACGCGCAACAAGCGGCGGTTGACGAGCGTCGCGAGCGTACCCGGGGCGGCACCGGCGGCCTTGAAGCGGCTGATGAGCCGTTCCTCCGCGATGTTCTCGCGAAAGCCGGAGGTCGTCAGGAGGTCGTCCTCGATGATCTGGCGCACGGCCGGCGGCTGATCGGCGAGCGCGCGCTCGTAGAAGTTGCTCAAGATGGTCGCGTGCGACCCGGCCAAGAGATCGAGCGAGATTTCCTCGCGCCCCTGCGCAATGCGCGCATCGTTGAGCTCGCGGCAGATGAGGCTGAGGAGCGAGGGCTCGACCTCGGCGTTCGCGAGCTCCGCGCCTCCCGCGACGAAGCGGACGATGGCCGCGGCCACCTCCTCCGTGACCAGCTTGCCGCCGGGCTGCAGCACGGCGGCAAGCGCCTGGGCGCCGGTCATGGGCGCGAGCCGCAGGCGGTTCTGCGAGATGCTCGGCATGCTCTTCTTCAAGCCCTCGAGCGGTGCGAGATAGTCCTCGCGCAGCGCGATCAGCACCCGATAGTCGCTGCGGGCGAAATCGAAGCGCTCCGCCGACGAATCGTCCGCCTCGAATTTCGCCTCAAGAGCCTTGGGCGGCCGGTTTTCGACGAGATCCGAGAGTTCGTCGATGAACTTGGCGGCGCGCGCGCGGCCGAAGTCATCGCTTTGCGCGAGGGTGAATATTTCCTCGAATTGATCGAAGATGAGGAACGGGATGAGTGTCTTCCCCGCTTCGTCGCGCAGCACATCGTCGCGATGGTGCAGGTACTCCCACAGCGACTCGCCCGCCACCGCGACCCCGCTCTGCGTCCACTCGCCGGAATGACGGGCCGCGCGGCTGATCGCCTCCTTGATCTGTTCCGCGGGCTCCGGCGAATCCCTGCCGTAGTCGATGCGCACGTAAATCGGACAATATCCCTGCTTGCGCAGCCGCGGCGCGAGCCCGGCGCGCAGGATCGACGTTTTGCCGAGACCTGACTGTCCAAAGAGCACCGTGAGGAGCTTGCGCTGCACGCGCCGGGCGAGCTCGGCCACCTCCTCGTCGCGTCCGAAGAAATACGCCCGCGTCTCCTCCGTGAACGAAGCGAGGCCCAGCCAGGGATTGCGCTCGTCGACGGTGGCGGCCGGATTCTGCGCCCGGCCTGAATTGATGTCGTTCATGCCGGCCGCGCCCGCATGATGTCGCGCAGCCGATGCGCGAATTCAGCCGGTACCTCGCCGCCCTGAAGGTGATTGAAGTGCAGGGCTTTGAACTTGTCGGGCACCAGCGCTTCGGCCGGCTGCGTCGCGTCGACGGTCACGGGCAGAATGAAAATGGCGCCATCAGCCATGTTGCGCACGCGATCGAGGGCGTAGCTCCATTCGCGGCGGAAGTACGCTTCCAGCCGGCGCTGCGTGTTGGCCGACACGACCGGGATGAAATACGAGCAGCGGGCGATGTTGCGCTGGATCTTGCGGTCGTAGTCGTCGCCGGCTTCCAGCCGGTCCATGTCGAACCAGGTCGTGATGCCCGCAGCCTCGAGCCCCGCCTTGATCTGCTGGACCGCGGGCAAGTCCTCGCGCGCGTAACTGATGAACACTGCATTGTCCGGCATGTCGCGGGCCGGCGCGACGAAGCGCGCCGGTGCGGCGCCGGCCGCAGTATTGGCGGGTTGGTGGCGCGCCTGCCAGCGCGCGTGCAGCTCCTCGACGAAGCGCTCCGCGCCGAGGTAAATCCTGGTGCGCACGCTCACCTGCTGCAAGAAGGACATGAGCCGGTCGTCCTGCCCGCTGTGATCGTCGGCCAGCACTTCGCCGACATCGCGTGGATCGGACAGTCGCTGCCGCTTCGCCATGCGCAGGAACAGCCGCGCCAGCCAGTTGGTGAAATTGCTGCCGATGAACAAGAGATGATTGTGCTCGAGCTCGTGAAACAGTTTCTCCGGCACCAGGTGCTCGCTCTGCAGGGCGCAGATGAACTCGAGCAGGTCCTCGTCCGAAATTACATAAGTCGGCGAAGCCGAGAGCTTGCCGAATAGCTGGTAGACGACGGGCCGCTGCAGTCGATCCCGCTCGCAGGGCAGATCGACCACGCGGTTGGGCGCGTAGGCCAGAACCTCGGTCCCGGACGCGCCGTTGAATCGCTCGAGATTGATGGCCATCTCGAGCAGCGGATCGAAGGTCGTGGAGACATACAGATCGAAGTCCGTGATGGCGGCGAGCTGCCGCAGCGCCGCCGGGGGCTCGAAGTTGGCGTCCTTGATGATGCCGCGCAGGCGCACGTAGGCCTCCTCGCGCCGGCCGCGGGCGGAGAGGAACCAGCACACCACGTCGTTCACCGTATAAGGCTGCGGGAGCTCCGCGACATTGACATTGAGCCGCCCTGCCAGCTTCTCGGCCACCCAGTCGAGCAGAAGCCTCGGCCCCGTCGTCGTCTCGACGCGCAGCAGTTCGGGTCCCACGATAGGAATGACCCGCCGCTCCTCGATAAAGCTGAGAAGATCCTCCCAGGCATCTTCATCGAGCGTTCCAGCCGTGGGGCGAAGGGCGAAGCTGCTATTCATCTATCGGGTCGGAATCGCCTTTGATATTCGGGCGAGGCTGTTCTTATCGGGGTTGTGCATCGCAAGGCTAGCACATTGTCCGTGAGCGCGATCAGTCATTGGCGGCGAACTCCCGGGTCGGTCCACGGTCCATTCAACATGTTCCGCCTCTTCCGACTATGGCGTCTGGGCGCCCGCGACCTCCGGTTGATCTGGTACGCCCTGCGGCATCCGCAACGCCCGCTGTGGCTGCTGCCCGCGGCGAGCCTGCTGGCTTTCTATGCGCTCGAGCCCGTCAATTTCGCCCTGCCTCTGCTCGGGATCATCGACGATTTCCTGCTGCTCCCCCTGCTCCTCCACCTCGTGGTGAGATTCCTGCCGGCGGATATCCGCTATGATTTCGGCCGGCGCTCCTTCGCGGGCTACCGCAACTAGCCCGCGGGGCGTTAGCCGGTCATCGGAATTGATCGTCGATCTGCAGATCGAGCCCGAAGGCATGCCGGTTGGTCTCGTTCGCAAGGCCGACGATGGCGATGAACTCGGCGTGCTGCTCCGGCGTCAGGCCCTTTTTGCGCGCGGCGGCGCCGTGCGAGGCGATGCAATAACGACAGCCGTTGGTCACGCTGACCGCCAGGTAGAGGAGTTCCTTGGTCAGGGGGTCGAGCGCACCCGGACCCATGACTTCCTTGGTGTTCGCCCACATGCGCCGCAAGGTCGACGGATCATTCGCGAGGACCTTCCAATAGTTGTTGACCCAGTCGACCTTGCGCGTCGCCATGATGTCGTCGTACACGGCGCGCACCTCCGGGGAGGCATCGGCGTACTCGATGGGTGCAAGCCCAGCCTTGGGAGCGCTCATGGAACGATCGCAATCACGCGGGCCGGGAAGCCGGCGCCGTCTTCGACCTT
>Ga0187890_10000071_pt1 | contig 70380 bp, 67 predicted proteins | sample June2016WEW_21_1_FD_133005 | JGI IMG/M metagenome (GOLD analysis project Ga0187890, IMG submission 133005) | Peatland microbial communities from SPRUCE experiment site at the Marcell Experimental Forest, Minnesota, USA - June2016WEW_21_10 | ecosystem: Environmental > Terrestrial > Soil >... | reverse complement strand
GACGTGGGGCGGGTCGTGCGGTTCGGCACCGAGAAGGTCGACGAGCTCATGACGATCGAGCGTTACAGCCACATCATGCACATCACCTCCCAGGTGTCGGGTGAGCTGGCCGAGGGCAAGGGCCCGATCGACGTGCTGCGGGCGACGCTGCCCGCCGGCACGCTCTCGGGCGCGCCCAAAGTGCGGGCCATGGAGATCATCGACGAGCTCGAGCCGTCCAAGCGGGGCGTCTACGGAGGCGTGGTCGGCTACATCGACTTCTCGGGCAACGTGGACACGGCCATCGCCATCCGCACCATGGTGGTGACGCCCGACGGCCGGGCCAGCGTGCAGGCCGGCGCCGGCATCGTGGCCGACAGCGACCCGCAGAGCGAGGACGAGGAGTGCGCGCACAAGGCCGGTGCCCTACTGGTGGCCGTGACGGCGGCGCGGCGCATGAGCGCGGCACGGCGCGGCGCCGCGGACCAGTGAGCAACCTTGACGCCGAGACCGCCGCGCTCCGTCGCGGCGCGGGCGCCTTCCGCTCGTCGCGGGACGTGTTGGCGGTGCGCGGGCCCGACGCGGAGAACTACCTGCAGGGCCAACTGAGCCAGGACGTGGCGGCCCTGGCGGTGGGCGACGCGGCGGATTCACTCCTGCTCGAGCCCGACGGAAAGCTCTCTGCCCTTCTGCGGGTCACGCGTATTGACGGGCAGGGCTTCGTGCTCGACGTCGACGCAGGCTACGGAGATGCGGTGACGGCGCGGCTGCGCCGATTCCTGCTGCGTTCCAAGGTGGAGCTGGAGAGGCTCGCGTGGCGCTGCCTGTCCCTGCGGGGCCAGGCGGTCGGCGAGGCGGCAGCGGGGTTGCTGGCGGTCCTGGCCGAGCGCGGCGTGCTGGCGCTGCCCTTCGAGTGGAACGGCTGGGAAGGGATCGACCTGCTCGGGCCCGAGGACGTCGTGCTCGGGCCGGAGGGGGCGGAGCTGCCCGCCGGCCTGGTGGCGTGCGGACCTTTGGCCGTCGAGGCGTGTCGGATCGTGTCGGGGATTCCCGCCATGGGAACCGAGCTCACCGGCAAGACCATCCCCGCCGAGGCCGGGCTGGTCGAACGGACGGTGAGCTTCACCAAGGGCTGCTACACGGGGCAGGAGCTCGTGGCGCGGATCGACTCGCGCGGCTCGAACGTGGCGCGACGGCTCGTCGGGGTGGTGGCTCCTCCGGGGCCGGTCGACAGTGAGGGGGGCGACACATTGGCCCGGGGCATGACGCTGCACGCGGGGGACGCCCCCCCGGGTGACGGTGCGGCAGACGACAAGGTCGCGGGCACCATCACCTCTGCGGCGTGGAGCACGGAGCTCGGGGCCTGGGCCGCTCTCGGGTACCTCCACCGCAACGTCGAGGCCCCGGGGACGGTACGGGTGCGTTCGGGTGACGGTGTCGGCGGATCGCATCCGGCTCGTGTGGAGTTGTTGCCACTCGTCGGGATGGCAGGGGCCGGCACCGGGTCCGGCTGAGGGCGGGACCACGGGACCGGTGCCCGCGGACCAACGCCCGCCCGGCTGGCGGGAAGCTGCGCTCCTGCTCGCCGGTGCGGCCTATGCCCTGGGTGCGGCGGCCACGAGCGCCTTCACCTGGCCGGCTGACATCGTCACGGCGATTCCGATCGTCGTGCTGGCGGTGCTCGTCGTCGTGCGCTGGCCGCGTCGACCGCTGCCGCTGCCGCTTCCTGAGCCAGGGCCGGGGTCGGTGTCGCTCGAGGCTGGGCTGGCGCACCGGGGCAGGCATCCGTTCCGAGCCTGGGTCGTGCTCTTCGCCGCCGTGGTGGTGTGGGAGCTGGCGGGGTACCTCGCACGGGGCAGTCGGGGGGCGCATCCGACTCTGAGCTCCATGACCGACGCGCTCGACCGATTCCACGCGTTGAAGGCGCTCGTGTTCTTCGGCTGGCTGTGCCTCGGTGCGTGGATCGTGCGCCGGGGTATGCGCGCGTTCCCGGCTGCTGCCGGGCCGGTCGGGCCCGTCGGACCGCACGACCTGCCCGGGCCGACCGAGGTGCGGTGAACGCCGCCGTCTCGTACGCCGTGTGGGCCGTGCTCGGCGCCGGCGCGCTCGGGTTGTGGGCATGGTCCCGTTCTTCGGGGGCGACGTTGGCCCGGCCTGCAGAGGTGGTGGAACGGTTGGCGACGGGGCCGTTGTTGCGCATCGGCCTCGTTCTGGGCTGGATGTGGGTCGGGTGGCACCTTTTCGCCCGTTGAGACACTCGGTCGAGATCGCCGGAGGAAATATGCCCTGACCAGGGGCGGCGCCTCAGCAGATCCGCGAAAGACGTCGGCACCGCAATGGCAACCGGAAGTCACCGAAGTTGAGACAACGCTGGATCAAATTCATCACCATGAGGCGCACGGAACAGTCGAGTCAGAGGGGGGCCACGGCGTCGTCCGGGGCACTGCCCGAACTGGATCCGTGCCGCCAGGTGGGTTGGATCTTCCGAGACGGCGCGTGCATCGAAGTGGAGCGCCAGAGTGAGGAAATCCGGTCACGGGTATTGGTGGGCTGATGGTCAAAGTCATCCACCTTGCCGACGATGGCACCGAAATGGCTGCCATCGAAGTCGACGACTTCACGATTGAGGTCATCTACTCGGGCATCGCCGAGATGCTGAGAGACGCGGCGGCCGCTCACGGGGCCGTCGCAGACGTGCGCCGTGATCTGCCACGGGCGGAGCGTCAGCGGCGGGACAAGATCCTGAGCCGCATCCGAGACTGAGCACTCGCCCGCCTCGTCCCGCCTCGCCCGCCCTGACGCCTCGGTTCCCCCGCTTCCCGGTCCTGACCGCCACTCGCTCGACGGCCATCCGGCCGGCGCTCAGGAACCCGGGGAGATGGTGAGGGCCCTTCGCAGCGCAGCCAGCGCACTCGGGGGAGCCCCGATGCTGTCGAGCCCGATCAGGGCGGCACCCAGGACCGGCGGCGCATCGAGCCGGACCAGTCGGGCACCAGGCGCTGCTTCGTGGACGCCGGCCGCGACGCGCTCGTGGAACGCCGTGTCCCTGGTGTCGAAGATGCCACCACCGAGCACCACTTCGACCGGTTCGTCCTTGAGTCCGAGTCGGTCCACCGCGGCCCTGACGAACGCCGCCACTTCGTCGGCCAACGTGTCGGCCGCCTGGCGGGCGAGTGCGTCGCCGTCGGCAGCCGCATCGAGGAGCACGCGCGCCAATTCGAATAAGCGGGCGTACGGGATGGCGCCGGTGTAGATGCCGGTCAGGACCGCCTCTGCGTCGGGCTCTCCGAGGTGGGCGGGCACCAGTTCGCTCAGCGTGGTGGTCGCGCCACGACCGTCGCCGGCTCGCAGCGCCAACCCGAGCGCGCGCAGGCCGAGCCATGCGCCACCGGGAGCGAAGTCCCCCGACAGCTCCGCGAGCGCGGGGAACCGGACGGTGCGTCCGTCCGGGCCGACGGCGGCGCAGTTCATCCCCGTGCCACAGACGACGCCGACACCCCAGGGCGCCGTGGTGCCGGCCCGCGACACCGCGAAGGTGTCGTTGCGCAGGATCACTCCATCCGTCCACCCCATGTCGCCGATCGCCGGCGCAATCTTCTGCTCGTCGACCGGCAGGTCCACGCCGGCCAGGCAGTAGACACCCGTGGTGCAGACCGGAACGGTCCGGTCCGGGAGGTGGGCGTCCTCGGCGACGGCGGCGACGGCCTCACCCAGCGACCGGATCATGCCTTCGAGGCCGACGAGTTGATGGTTGCTCGGACCGACCCGGGCCCGGCCCAGGACACTGCCGGTACTCGACACGAGAACGGCGTCGGTCTTGGTGCTGCCTCCGTCGAATGCGAGCACGGCCGGATCCGGGAACGAGTGGTCGGACACGCACGGATGTTACGTTGCGCTGCGTGGGGACAAAGGTGGCCGTCGTCGGCGGAGGGAGCACGTACACCCCGGAGTTGGTCGACGGGCTGTGTGATCTCGAGGACCGCATCGTCGTCGACGACCTCGTGCTGCTCGATCCCAGTGACGTGCGCCGCGAGGTCGTGGGCGGGCTGTCCGAGCGCATCCTGCGAGCCCGGGGCTGGCGTGGAACGTTCTGGACGACGGCCGACCCGCACGCCGCTCTCGAGGGGGCGGACTTCGTCGTGGTCCAGCTCCGGATCGGCGGGCAGGCGGCGCGGCACGTCGACGAGACCCTGCCGGTCGGGTACGGGTGCCTCGGACAGGAGACGGTCGGCGCCGGGGGTCTGGCCAAGGCCCTGCGCACGGTGCCCGTCGTGCTCGAGCTGGCCGAGGAGATGGCGGCCCGGGCCAATCCGGGCGCGTGGCTGGTCGACTTCACCAACCCGGTGGGGATCGTCACGCAGGCGCTGCTCGACGAGGGCCATCACGCCGTGGGCCTGTGCAACGTCGCGATCTGGGCCCAGAGGCGGATCGGCCACTATCTCGGCGTCGACCCCGACGAGGTGGCGGTCGAGCACGTGGGGCTCAATCATCTGACCTGGATCCGCTCGGCTCGAACTCGGGGCACCGGGGGGTCGGGCGGAGGCGGCGACGGGTTCGCCGGTGAGGACCGTCTCGACGAGCTCTTCGATCGGTTCGGCCCCGAGGTCGAGCTCGAGAGCGGGGTGTCGATCGACGTCCTCCGGCTGCAGCACGCGCTGCCGTCGTACTACGTCCACTACTACTACGGGCACGACGCCGAGGTGGCCGCGCAGGCGACGGCGGGGTACCGCTCGCGGGCGGACGTGGTGGCGGAGCTCGAGACCACGCTGCTCGAGGAATACAAGGACCCCGCCCTGATGTCGAAGCCGGACGCGTTGTCCTTCCGTGGTGGCGCGTATTACTCCCTCGCCGCGGTGCGCCTGATGGCCTCGTTGCACGCGGGCACCGGCGACGTCCAGGTCGTCGACATGCGGAACGACGGAGCGGTGCCGGGCCTGCCCGACGATGCCGTCGTCGAGACCACCGCAGTCGTCGACGCCACCGGAGCCCATCCGTTGCCCCAGCGACCATTGCCGCCCGAGATGCTCGGGCTGGTGCAGCATGCGAAGGCCTACGAGCGCCTGGCCGTCCGGGCCGCGTGTTCGGGGAGTCGTGACGACGTGGTGCGGGCCCTGCTGGCCAACCCGATCGTGGGGCAGTACCCACTGGCCGCGGAGCTGGCCGACGAGCTCCTGGCGGCGAACCGTCACCATCTGCCCCGCTTCTTTCCGTCGTGAGCCGGGCCGGCACCACGGTGGTGGCGGCTAGAATGGTGTCGCTCTTGAGCGGTGTGCCGGGAAGACTGGTCGGCGACGAGTAGCTCTGCGCCATGACCGACGCCACCATCCCCAACCGACCCGTGCGCACCGTCGTGTGCGATCGCCACCCTCACTCGAACGGGCCATCGTGAGCGACATCGACGAAGTGGTCCCCCCGCAGCCGGCGCGAGTCGGCAAGGACCGGCGCCAACTCCCCAGCTGGCGCTGGGAGGAGCTCCGGACGACGCTGTGGGTCGTCCCGTGCATCCTGATCGTGGTGTCGGTGCTGTTGTTCCTCGTCACGTTCGAGATCGACGTGGCGGCGTACCACGATCCCTCGATCCTGCCGACCTGGATCCGCACCGGTAATTCCGATGCCGAGCGCCAGGTGCTCATCGCCATCGCGGCCGCCGTCATCACCGTGGTGGGCGTGGTGTTCTCCATCACGATCCTGGCACTGACACTGGCATCGCAGCAGTTCGGTCCCCGCATGATGCGGAACTTCGTCCGCGACATCGGTAACCAGGTCACGCTCGGCGTCTTCGTCGGAACCTTCGTGTACTCGGTGCTCGCCCTGGTCTCGATCGACAGTGTGAGCAAGAATTTCGTGCCGTATCTCTCCACCTCGGTGGCCGAGGCCCTGATGATGCTCGACATCGCGGTGTTGATCTACTTCATCCACCACATCGCGAAGTCGATCCAGCTTCCCGAAGTCATCGCCGGGATCGCCGCCGACCTGATGAATTCCATAGATGCCGAGTTCCCCGACCCGGTGGGGACGGCCGTCGAGGCGAACTCGCGACTGCATGCCGGGAAGTCGGTGCCGGAGCTGCTGACAATGCTGGATGACCGCGGGGCGGCTGTGCCCTCACAGGTCAGCGGCTACATCCAGTACGTCGGCTATTCGCAGCTGATCGGCATCGCCACCCGCACCGATTCGGTGATCAGGCTGGAGCACCGGCCGGGTCACTACCTCGCCACCGGCCGCCCGCTGGCCATCGTCTGGCCGCGGGGAGCGGCGGCCGAGGTGGCGCTGGCGCTGTCGAAGGCCCACGTCACCGGCCCCCACCGGACCCTGGTGCAAGACCCCGTCTTTGCCATCGACCAGCTCGTCGAGATCGCCATGAGGGCCCTCTCGTCCGCCGTCAACGACACCTTCACGGCCCTCACGTGCATCGACTGGCTGTCTGCCGGTCTCGGACGGGTGTCGGGCCGGGTCCTCGACGAGGGCGTGTACCGGGACGCTGCAGGGAGCGTGCGTCTCATCGAGTCGGACCCGTCCTACGCCCGCATGGTCAACCGCGCCTTCGACAAGATCCGGCAATCGGCCAGCGGGATGCCGGCGGTCCTCATCCGGCTCATCGACTCCTTGGGGTCGATCATGCTCGACACGACCTCGGCCGACCAGCGCACCGTGCTGCGGCGCCAGGCGGACATGGTGCTGCGGTTGTCAGAGGAGACAGTCGCCGAGCCGAACGACCTGGAGGAGATCCGGTTCCGGTACCGACGCCTCCCCGATGAGGTGGACTTCGAGGAGAAGCCCCACACCTGGTCCAAGATCGACCCGGCCTGACCGTCGCCGACCTTCGATTCGGTCGGCTGGCCGAGGGCCCGTGTGGACGGGGTCAGCCGGCGTTGTCGGTGGGGGAGGTCGTGGTCGACGCGGGAGCGGTGGTCGTCGTGCCGCTGGTGCCACTGCTGGTCGACGTTGATCCTGACCTGTCGGTCGTGGTCGTCGTCGCGCCGGAGCCTGGAGCGGTCGTGGTGGTCGTCGCGGCAGATCCCGGCGCCGTCGTCGTTGTGGTCGTGGCCGGAGGTGCAACGAAGGCCACGGTCTCCCCGCGCATGGTCGCTGCGCTCGTCGAGGGAGTGGCGGACAGCCCGGTGCATCCCCGTGCCGCGTTCCAACTCTGGAGCGCGGTGGCGGCGGGCGTGCCGCTCAGGGGCTGGGGGAGCCCGGCCAGGATCGTTGCGGGCCGGAACACGACCCCCGTGATGTGGCGACCCTCCGCGGTGAGGATGAGGGAGCCACTGCTCGTCTCCGGGGCTGCATCGTCGTAGAAGGCGAAGTTCCCGAGCCCGTAGTCGACGTAGGCGCTGCCGAGGTAGCCACCCCCGAGGAGGACGTGCGTGCCCGAGCCGATCACGATGTCGGCGCCGGCCTTCACCAGTTGCTGGGCCAGAGGCTCCTGCTGCGGGTCCGGGCAGGCCTGGGTCTCCGTGCCCCAGTGGACGTAGACGATCACGGTGTCAGCGGTGCGACGCACCTGTTGCACCTCGCGCACGAGCTCGGTCGGGTCGATGGCCGAGGCGACGCCGGGTCGGGTGGCGGTGGCGGTCCAGGTGCTCATCAGGTTGTCGGCGATGACCTGTGTCGCCGTGATGACTGCGATGCGTTGCCCGTCGATGGTGATGCGATACGGGGCAAACGCTTGGGCGGCCGTGTTGCCGATGCCGACGATCGGGTAGCTGGCCTGTTGCGCGATGGTCAGGTTCTGAGAGAGCCCCTGCGGGCCGCAGTCCAGACCATGGTCGTTGGCCTCCGTGGCCAGCGAGATGGAGGCGCTCTTGAGAGCCGTGACGGCCGACGCGGGTGCGTCGAAGATGTACGGCTTGGACTGAGGCTCGGGGCAGGTGCCGTCCGTGACCGCGGTCTCCAGGTTGACCATGCGCAGCTGTGCGCCGGAGAAGAGCTGGGGGATGGTCGTGCCCAGTGCGGTGGCGGGATTCTTGGCGAGGTTCTCGCCGACGACCCCGGCGAAATGCACGTCCCCGCCGAATCCGAGGGTCACCGTCTTGCCGTTGCCCTTCCAGTCCGGGTTGAGCGGCGACCGCCTCGGGAAGTGCTCGGCGGCGACCGTGGCGTGGTGGCCGGGCGCGGTCGAGGTGGTGGAGCTCCCCGACGTGCCCGAGTTGCCACCGCCACCCGAGAAGAAGGCGAAGTAGATCAGGAGGAGCAGGACGAGCACGCCCCCGACGGCGAATTGCCGGCGCCGGCGCATGACCCTTCGTGAGACCACGACGGCACTATGTCACACGTTGGGATGCCGCCCCCGGGCGGGTGCGGCGCTGACCAGCCGTTTCGCGCGGTTGGCGCGTGGCTGGGCTACGCCGCCCAGAGGGAGTCCCAATGGGCGGCCAGGGAGGTCACGAGGCCTGTGCATGCAGCGGCGATCATCTCTCGGCACTCGTCGAAGGCGCCGCCGTCCCCGTAGTACGGGTCGGGGACGTCCGCGGCGGCGCCCGAGGCCGCGTCGAAGGCCCTGAGGAGGACGAGCCGCTGCGGGTCGGCGCCCAGGCCCCGCAGGGTCTGCTGATGGCGACGGTCCAGGGCCACCATCAGGTCGAACCGACCGAGCTCCGACGACGAGAACTGGTGGGCGACGTGGCGGTGGCGGGCGTAGCCGGCCCGTACGAGCGCATCCGAGGCCCGTTCGTCCATCGGCTCCCCTTCGTGCCACGGGCCCGTGCCGGCACTCCGCACGTCCAGGTGGTCGGTCAGCGGGCTGCCGTCGCCGAGCGCCGTCGACCCCGCGAGGGCGCGGGTGATGACCTCGGCCATGGGGGAGCGGCAGATGTTGCCGGTGCAGACGAAGACGATGCGATACGGGCGGTCGCCGATGGGGTCGGGAGGGACGACGAGGCGGGGCATCAGGCCCCCGCGTACTCGTCGCGCAACGTCTTCTTCACGATCTTGCCGGTTCCGGCGCGTGGCCAGTCGGTGCGGACCTCGAGCTGCTCGGGGATCTTCTGCGTCATGAGGCCGGCGGCGCCGCAGAAGTCGACGATCTCGGCGAGCTCGAGCCCGTCGGCGTCGTCGGCGAGCTGGACGACCGCGCAGACGCGCTCGCCACGCTGCGGGTCGGGGAGCCCGATGACCGCCACCTCGACCACCTTGGGGTGGGTGTAGAGGAGGTCCTCGATCTCCTTCGCGCTGATGTTCTCCCCCTTGCGGACGATGACGTCCTTCAGCCGACCCGTGAGGGTGAGATGCCCGTCGCCACGGAGCCGGCCCAGGTCGCCCGTGCGGAAGTAGCCGTCGGCGTCGAAGGCGTCCGCGTCGAGCGACGGGTCGGTGTAGCCGTGGAAGACCATCGGACCCTTCACCCGGACCTCGCCTTCCTCGTCGGCTCCGGCGATGCGACCGTCGAGGGTGACGATGCGGACGTCGGCGCCATCGACCGGCTTGCCGTCCGTGTTGGCCAGTTGCTCGTCGGTGTCGTGGGGCGAGCCGTTGGAGATCATCGGCACCTCGGTCATGCCGTAGCCGTGCACCACGCCGCGTCCACCGATCTCGTCGCGGACCTCGAAGTGGACCTCAGGCGGCTTGGCCGCGCCGCCACCGGACATGAGCCGCAGCGACGGGAGGATCGGGTCGCCGGGGGTCTTGCGCTGCTCACCGAGATAGGCGACGTAGAACGCGGTGCTCCCGCCCACCATGGTCGCCCCGTGGGCGCGGAAGATGGGCAGGACGTCGGGGGCGGAGAACGACTCGACCAGGATCGCCGGAAACCCGAACGAGAGCATGGTGACGAGGTAGTCGGGACCGGCGATGTGCGCGAACGGGAACGCGATGGAGCCGACGTCGTCGGGACCCATGTCGAGCGCCCGGGCCAGACCCCAGCCCCCGGCGATCAACGTCTGGTCGGTGTGCTGCACGCCCTTGGGGTCGGCGGTCGAGCCCGACGTGTAGTAGATCCAGCGGATCGGGGCATCGTCGGGTGTGGTCCCCGGGGGAGGTGGGGGCAGGACGTCGGGGTCGGCTTCCGGAAGGCCGGCATCAATGGAGAGGACCGTCGGCCGAGTGGGGGCGCCGGCCAGCGCACGGTCGGCGATGGCGCCGAAATCGACGTCCCGCCAGGTGCCCGGGATCACGAAGAGCGAGGCGCCGGTCTGGCGCAGGGCGAAGCCGACTTCACGCTCGCGGTAGAGGTGGATGATCGGGTTCTGGACGGCGCCGAGGCGCGACAGGGCGATGGAGAGGACCACGGTGTCGATGCGCGTGGGGAGCTGCCACGACACGACCGATCCGGTGGTGACGCCCATGCCCTGCAGGCCGGCCGCCACCCGCTCGGCCCGGTCCCGGAACGCTCCGAAGGTGACGGTCTCGCCGTCCGCCGCGATGAGCATGGGGTGGTTGGGCGACGCCTGGGCGCGGCGGTCGACGAGCTCCCACATGGTGCGGGCGCCGGTGAGGGTGTCGCTCGTGCTCATGACGTCTCCTTTCGGGACCCCTCTCATAGCAGGTGCCGGCCGCGTGCCGGGGCCGAGGCCGTGGACACGGGCGATGGCCGACGGAGGTATCCGGGCGTTGTCGTCACGGCGGGCACCGGGCGGGGCAGAATGGCCGTGTGGCGAAACCCCCGGTCCACTCGGATCCCCCCGATTCCCTCGGCGGCACCGCTGGCCATGGCGGAGGCGGCAAGGCGCCCGACCGCCGGCACCAGGCCACGCTGGTCGGGGTCGCCGTGGCGGCCATCCTGCTCGTCTGGTTCGCGGTGGCCAACCTGGGCCGGGTCAGGATCGATTTCTGGGTCTTCCACCGGCAGGCGCCCCTCATCCTCGTCATCGTGATCTCGGGCCTGCTCGGGGCTCTGATCACGGCGCTGATCATGCGGCGGAAGCCCAAGGCGTAGCGGCCCGGGCCCCGGGCGCCGGCGCCCGGCGGTGTGCCGGCGGGCGGTCGGGCCTTCCTGAGCTGGGCCTGAGGCCGATCATTGCAACTCCATGACCGCGTGCTGCCTGCGCCGCCCGGGTTCTAAGCTGAACGGCGGTGGAGACGGCAGAGTTGGCAGGAACGAACGAGGACAGTCTGATTGTCCGCGCCGCCCTGGCGTGCAAACATGGGGCGCAGATGGATGTGGAGATCCCAGGGGGCAGGTGGTAGTGCCACTTTCCGACCACGAACAGCGAATCCTGGCCGAGCTCGAGGAGTCCTTGGTTCGCCAGGACCCCGAGTTTGCCGAGCGCGTCAGGTCGGAGACCGTGTACCGACACGCGGGGCGCTACTGCAAGTGGGCCGCCGTGACCTTCGTCCTCGGGGTGGTGATCCTCGTGGCGTTCTACAGCAAGTCCGTGATCGCCGGCTTCCTCGGCGTCATCATCATGTTCGCCTCCGCCGTCTGGTTCGAGCGGAACCTCCGGCGGATGGGTCGGGCGGGCTGGCACGACCTGACGCGGGCGAAGGACGGGGAGCAGTCCAAGTCCGCCGGCGCCTCGAACGGGATCGAGGGCGCGGTGACCGAGGCGCGCGACTGGTTCCGCTCACGTTTCCACCGGCGCGAGGACTGAGCATCTCGCTGGGTGGTCCGGGGGCCCGCTGGCTCGCGGTCCCGACGTCGAGGTAGCTCCGGCCCGTGGCAGACCTTGCACTCGCCGTCGACATCGGCGGCACCAAAATGGCTGCCGGCCTGGTCTCCCAGGACGGATCCCTGACTCGACGGGCGATGCTGCCGACCAGGGTTTCACCGGATCCGGAGATCGGGACCTCGGGTCCGGGCCCCGCCGTGGCGCCCGCGGGCGCCGTCGTCGACCCCGGGACCGCCGACCCTGGCGACCTCCTGTGGAGGGACCTGGCCGGATTGGTGCAGCGCGTTCTCGCAGGCGTGGGCGCCGGCGACAGGGTGGTCGTCTGCGGCGCCGGCTGCGGCGGTCCGATGAGCCCCGGCGGTGACGAGGTGTCGCCACTGAACATCGGGGCTTGGCGGTCGTTCCCCCTGCGGGAGCGACTCGCCGAGTTGACCGGAGTGCCCGTGTTCGTCGACAACGACGCCAAGGCACTCGCCCTCGGTGAGGGCTGGGTCGGGGCCGCCGCCGGCTGCGACAACTACATCGCCATGGTGGTGTCGACCGGCGTGGGCGGCGGCATCGTGCTGGATGGACGGTTGCTGCAGGGGCGTCTGGGCAACGCCGGCCACATCGGCCATGTGATCGTCGAGCCTGCGGGGCGGGAGTGCCGATGCGGCGCCCGTGGCTGCCTGGAGGCGGAGGCGTCGGGGACGGCGTTGGCGGCCATCACCGGACAGCCGGCGCGACTGGCCCCCGCCGTCGTCGTGGAGCGGGCCGGGACGCTGGTGGGTCGGGCCATCGCGTCGGTGGTGAACCTCCTCGACCTCTCGCTCGCGGTCGTGAGCGGGTCGGTGGCCCTCGGGTTCGGGGACCCCTTCTTCGGGGCCGCGCAGGCGGAGATGGACCGGCTGTGCAGGCTGGAGTTCGCGCGGGGTGCCCGGGTCGTCCCCGGTGGGCTCGGGGACCGTGGCCCGCTCGTCGGCGCCGCCCGGGTCGGCTGGCGCGGCGCAGGGATGGGCGCGTGAGTGGCGCCCGATGGGGGAGGGATGCCGCCGTGGTGGCGCGGGCCGTGCTGCCCCATCCGGGGCTGTGGTGGGCGTCCTTGGGGGCCCTGCACCGCCTGGCGCGGCGGGGCTGGTGGCGTCGTCCCCCCTTCGTGCCGCTGCCGGGGGAGGCGTACTGGCGGTTCCGGGTGGTCACCGCCTATGGAGGCGAGGGGGAGGCCGAGACGTTGACCCCGTCCGACGTGGTGGCCTACCTGCGCTGGTGTCAGAGGTCGCGTCCCCGCCGCGGGTAGCCTCTCAGGGGTATGGAGCGGGTGCTCCTCCTCAACGCGACCTACGAGCCGCTCGCCCTCGTCTCTGATCGCCGTGCCGTCGTTTTGATGCTTGCGGGCCGGGCCGAGGCGGTGGCCATCCGCGATGACTGCAAGGTCTTCCACTCGGCGAGGCTGGAGATAGAGGTGCCGTCGATCGTGCGACTGGCCCACATGGTGCGCATCCCGCGGTGGGCCCGCACTCCGCCGGTCACACGACGGTCCGTCCTGCGCCGGGACGGGGGTCTGTGCGTCTACTGCTCGCAGCCGGCCGACACGATCGACCATGTGATCCCGCGCAGCCGTGGGGGCACCCACGAGTGGTCCAACGTCGTTGCCGCCTGCAAGCGCGACAACCTGGAGAAAGCCGACCAGTTGCTCTCCGAGCTGGGCTGGACGTTGCGCGTGAAGCCGGCGCCGCCCGACGGCCACCTGTGGCGGCTGCGTCACCTGTCGGACGTGGACCCGTTGTGGGAGCCGTATCTGGCCGCGGCCTCCTGAGGTTGCCCCCGTTCACGCCGCTCTTCGACGTCGAGCAGTTCCGCTCCGAACCACGGCGCTTGGCGCTGGCCCGTGAGGTGGAGCGGCCGACCCTGGTGCTCGGCAGCACGCAACGGGAGGAGCTGGCGGATCCTCTCGCGCTGCAGCGACGCGCGGTCGAATTGGCTCGGCGTCGTGGCGGCGGCGGCGCTGTGTATCTCGAGCCGGCCGGTCAGCTCTGGCTGGACGCCTGGATACCGCGGGACGATCCGCTGTGGCTGCTCGACGTCTCGGTCGCAGCGGAATGGGTCGGCACGTGGTGGACGGACGCATTGGGCCGCCTGGGGCAGCACGGACTCGACACGCACACCGGTCGCTCCGTGCCGGGTGAGCTCGGTGATCTCGTGTGCTTCGCCGGACGGGGGCCCGGCGAGGTCTTCCACCGCGGCCGCAAGGTGGTCGGCCTGTCGCAGTGGCGTTCTCGCCAGGGCGCGCTCTTCTCCTCGTGCGCCTATCTCCATTGGGATCCGGAGCCGCTGCTCGATCTCCTCCGCGTGGACGAGCGCGCCCGGGGAGAGCTCGGTCGGGGACTGATGCCGCTGGCGGTCGGCCTTGGCCAGCTGGAACCGCCCGTCGGGGACTTGGGGCGTGTGCGGGACGAGCTGCTGGGTTCGTTTGCCGCGCTGGGCGTGCCACCACACCAGGGTGACGACGTCCCGGGCGTCTCGTAGCGCCTTCTCGCCGCAAACCCGTTCCACGTGTCCCTGCCGTTCTTCTTGTCGCTCTTCTTGTCGTTCTGATCCGTCTTCTCCTCTTCCGAGCCCTTTGCCCGTGCCGGGTCCTCCTGGGGGTCCCGAGTCCCGTCCGGGTGGAGGGGTCCCAATCGTCCGAATCCGGCTGCTGGCGCGCCCCCGGGGTGGAGGCCTGTGGTGGGAGGCAGTTGCTTTTGCGTTGCCAGGGGTTCATGGTGGTTGTTAGGTGGAGGGAAATGGCGTAAAGTGGTTCGAAATGGTGCAACCGAGCGTCAGAGGACGCAGGCCAGGGAGCGTCGTGGGAGATACAGCCGGTGGCAGGCTTCGTCGGGAGGTACGAGCACTCGCTCGACACGAAGGGCAGGGTGATCCTGCCCGCGAAGTTCCGCGCCCAGTTCGAGCGGGGCGGCTACCTGACCCAGAACTCGGAGGGCTGCCTCGCGCTCTGGACGCCCGGGGAGTTCGAGCGGCAGATGCAGGCGATGCAGGAGAGGGCCGATGCCGGCCGGTCCGACCGAAACCGGGCACGGATCTGGGCCTCGAATTCAGCCGAGGTCGAGATCGATCGTCAGGGGCGGATGCCCATTCCGGCACACCTGCGCTCGTTCGCCGGGCTGGAGGCCGAGGTGCTCGTGCACGGTGCCATCGACCGGGTCGAGCTGTGGAACCCCGCCGCATGGACGGAGCGGGTGCTGCCAGAGGAGAGCTGGCTCCTCGAGGCCGACGAGAACTAGCGGCGATCGGGACCATCGGGACAGCACCGGGAACCGCTACCAGGAGAACAGGGACAGGAAGAGAAAGGACATTCGACAGGACCACGACGACGTCACACGGAACGCACTGGACCATGTGCAGCTCCTCGACCGGCATGATGGAAGGCCACTCCACCCACTTCCTCGCTGGTCGTTCGGATCTCCACCTCCCTCTCGACCGGCTGGCCGAGGGGCTGCAGATGGCCCACTCGTTCGAACACATCCCCGTGCTGCGCGACGAAGTGGTGTCGCTCTACGCGTCCGTGCCGCCCGGCATCCTCGTCGACGCCACCGTCGGCGGGGGAGGTCACGCCGCGGCGCTGCTCGAGGCGTACCCAGGACTTCGCCTGGTCGGCTTGGACCGCGATCCGGTTGCGCTCGAGGCGGCGCAGCTCCGGTTGGTTTCGTTCGGGGACCGGGTCACGCTGATCCCGTCCCCGTTCTCGGCGTTGGAGGAGGTCATCACCTCCGCCGGACTCGGCCCCCTGTCGGGCGTGCTGCTCGACCTCGGAGTCAGCTCTCCTCAGATCGACCGTCCCGAGCGGGGCTTCTCGTTCCGCTCCGACGGGCCGCTCGACATGCGGATGGACCCCACCGCCGGCGTGACGGCGGCGGATCTCGTGAACGGCCTCCCGGAAGACGCGCTTGCGGCACTGTTTCGTGAGAACGGAGAGGGGCGTCTGTCCGGGCGCATCGCTCGCGCCGTGGTGCGGGCCCGTCCATTGACGACAACCGGTCAGCTGGCCGACGTCGTGGCGGCCGCGGTACCGGCTGCGGTGCGCAGAAAGGGGCATCCCGCGCGCCGGGTGTTCCAGGCCCTGCGGATTGAGGTCAACGACGAACTGGGCCAGCTGCGCACCGCACTGCCGGCCGCCTTGGCACACCTTGCCGTGGGTGGCGTGTGTGCCGTCATCAGCTACCACTCGGGAGAGGACCGCCTGACCAAGCAGACCTTTGCCGAGGCGGCAACCGGGGGATGCGTGTGCCCGCCGGGCCTGCCGTGTGTCTGCGGCGCGGTCGCCAGGCACCAGCTGGTCTTCCGCGGCGCCCGCAAGCCATCCCCGTCGGAGGTCGCCGCGAACCCGCGGGCAGAGAGCGCTCGCCTGCGTGCCATCGTGCGAACGGACGCGGGCTGATGGCCCCCCCTTCCGCGGCAACGGCAGCGCCGGCTCGCCGTCATGCTGCCGGCGGACCGAGCCCGTCCCGTCGCTGGGGCCGTGGATCGGGCGCAGCTGCACCGGAGACACGCCGGGCACCACTCCGGGTCATCCCGGGTCGGACCCGTTCAGGGACACGAACCCGTCGTGTCGCCGGCGGGCGGGTGTTGACCATCCTGTCCGTCTCCATCGTGGTGGCTGCGCTCCTGGCCGTCGTGGTCGCCCAGGCGCTTCTTGCGACCGGACAGGTCCGGATGTCCACGCTTCAGCACGAGCTCACACTCGAGCAGGCCGCGCACCGGCAGGCCGAGCTGGCCGTCGCGCAGCTCGAGACGCCCGCTCGCATCGTCGCCGCCGCGACCGGTGAGGGAATGATCCGGCCCGCCAACGTGGTCGAGCTGCCCTACGTCTCCCTGTCGGTTCCGCTGCCAACTCCGAAGGTCACTCCTGCTCCGGCTCCTGCTCCGGCATCGACCTCGACTTCGACTTCGACAGCCGGGACGGGGACTGCCTCGGCCACGACCTCCACGTCGGGATCCGGCTCCGGTGCCGCGTCCACGGGCGCAGCAGGGTCGGCCGCTTCGACGACGACGGCAACTTCGACGCCATGAGCGGCACGACCCGACATGAGCCTCGCCGCGCGCGCGCCCTCACGGACCGTGGGGCGCCCACCGCGCCCGCCAAGCCAGCGGCGCGGTCGTCATCCGGAAGGTCGGCCAAGCCCTCGACGACGTCGATGCGTGGGCGGCCAGCGCCGGCCGGGGCCCGGTCGGCGGGCGCGACTCGACCGGCCCGACCGACCCGACCGGCCCAGCACCAGCGCCGGGCAACGGCGCCGCGCCGCGCCGCCGCCCCGTCGACCGGCGCAAGCGCACCGCCGCGCTCTCGTCCCAGCCCACGGCCGCATCGCCCGGCGACGAAAGCGGCTCGACTCTCGAAGTCCCGCTCGCAGGAGTCCTGGGCCGGCGGCCGGTTCCACCGGCGGGTCCGCCTCGTCCGGTTCGTGCTCGTGGCCGCCATGCTGCTCCTGGTGGCGCGGCTGGTCGATGTCCAGGTCCTCCACGCTGGTGCCTACGAGGCGGCGGCACGCGGGGAGTCCTCCATCTCGGTCTCGTTGCCCTCGGTGCGGGGCGGGATCTTCGCCCGCGACGGGTCACCCCTGGCGATGTCCGTTCCGACCGACGACGTCGTGGCGGACGACTTCCAGGTGGCCCATCCGGTGCAGACCGCCCTGGCGTTGTCACCCCTGCTGGGCATCCCCGCCACGACGCTCGCCACCCAGCTCCACCAACGGTCGGGCTACGTGGTCCTGGCCCGCCAGCTGCCCCAGACCACCGGCCAGAAGATCTCGGCGGACGCCATCCCCGGCATCGCGCTCATCGACGACTCCAAGCGGCTGGTGCCCAACGGGAACCTGGCCGCACCCGTCGTCGGCTTCACCAACGCGGCCGGTCAGGGCGCGGCCGGGCTCGAGTACGGCGACAACCGCCAGCTTGCCGGGACGCCTGGGAAGGAGACGATCATGCAGTCTCCGGCCGGGGTCGCGTTGCCGCAGTCCCCCGTCACGAACCAGGTGTCGACGAGCCCGGGCACGGGACTGGAGCTGACGCTCGACACCCAGCTCCAGTACGAGTCCGAGCAGGCGCTCGCCAAGGCGATCGAGTCGTCGGGCGCCGTCAGCGGCACGGCCGTCGTGATGGACGTCAAGACGGGTCAGATCCTCTCGATGGCCAACCTCGCTGCCACCCACCCCAGCGCGCTGGGAGCAACGACCTCGACCAGCACGACGGCGTCGAACGCCGCAGGGGTCATCCCCATCGGAACGCACGACGCCGTCGACGAGGCGCAGAACAACCTCGCCGTGACCCAGCTCTACGAGCCGGGCTCCGTGTTCAAGCTCGTGACCTTCTCGGCCGCGCTGCAGGACGGCCTCATCAACCCGAACAGCGTCTTCACCGTGCCCGACCAGATCCAGCTCGACGGCTCGACGTTCCACGACGCCGAGCCGCACCCGACCGAGTCGCTCACCGCCACGCAGATCCTGGCGCAGTCCTCCAACATCGGGACCTCGGAGATCGCACAGGGTGTCGGCGAGCAGCGGTTGCTGAACCAGGTCAAGGCCCTCGGTTTCGGGCAGTCGACCGGACTGGACTTCCCCGGGGAGTCGCCCGGGCTGCTGGCCACCGCCGCCCAGTGGGAGCCGACGGACTACGTCTCGCTGCCGATCGGCCAGGTGGACGCGGTCAGCGCACTGCAGGTGCTCGACGCCTACAACGCGGTGGCCAACGGCGGTGTCTACGTGGCCCCGAAGCTCGTGCAGGCCACCGTCTCGCCGTCGGGCGCGCTCACGCAGACCGCGCCCTCGGCCACCCACGAGGTCTTCTCGCCCTCCGTCGACTCCGAGCTGACCTCCATGCTCGAGCAGGTCGTGAACACCGGCACCGGGACGAGCGCCGCCGTGCCGGGATACACCGTGGCCGGCAAGACCGGGACGGCCCAGATCCCCACGCAGGGCCATGACTCCTACGTCACAGGGGCCTACATGGCCTCCTTCGTCGGGTTCGCACCGGCCGCCAACCCGACGCTCTCCATGATCGTCGTGCTGGACCGGCCGACCCCGATCTTCGGCGGCACGGTGGCGGCCCCGGTGTTCTCCCAGATCATGAGCTATGCGCTGCACCGGTACGACATCCCCACCACTCCCGGTGCGCAGACCTCCACGACCACGCCCGGGACGCCGACGGAATCGACGACGAGTCAGGCCCAGGACATCACGTGACTCTTGCCCACACACCCATTGCAGGCGTGACGCAGGGGTGTCCGAGGCATGCAACGCTGTCGGTTCGACCATGCGAACCGTGCCCATGAACCTCCTCTTCGACGACATCGAAGTGATCGAGTCGGTGGGTGACCCCTCCACCGTCCTCGTCGGCGGCATCACCCACGACAGCCGGAGGGTGGTGCCGGGGGACCTGTTCTGCTGCGTCCCCGGCCAGTTGAGCGACGGCCACGCGCATGCCGCGGAGGCGGTCGAGCGCGGTGCGGTCGGGCTCCTGTGCGAGCACTTCATCCCCGAGCTGATCGGCGGCGACATCGTGCAGACCCGGATCGCGCCGGGGACGATGCGCACGGTCATGGCCCGATTGGCGGCGTCCTTCTACTCGTACCCGGCGCGGGACCTCTTGATGATCGGAGTGACCGGCACCAACGGCAAGACCACCGTGACCCAGCTGCTCGGTGACGTTCTCGGCGCGACGGGGCGTCCCACCAACGTGATGGGCACCCTGTCGGGAGCGAGGACCACGCCCGAGGCGACAGAGGTCCAGCGGGTGCTGGCCGGCGTGCGGGACCGGCAGAGGTCCGACGGTGCCCGGCATGCGGTCGCCATGGAGGTGTCGAGCCACGCGCTGGTGCAGTCGCGCGTGGAGGGCATCCACTTCGACGTCGCCGTCTTCACCAACCTGAGCCACGATCATCTGGACTACCACCGGACGATGGAGGACTACTTCGAGGCGAAGGCGACGCTCTTCACCTCACGGCACGCCCTGCGCGGCGTGGTCAATGCCGACGATTCCTGGGGCCGTCGGCTTCTGGGGCGGTCCCGGATCCCGACCATCGCGGTGCACCACGCCGACGCCACCGACGTGGTGTTGCGGCCGGGGCACACCGAGTTCACCTGGCGTGGCCAGCGGATCATCACGACGCTGACCGGAGCGATCAACGTCGACAACGCCTTGCTGGCCGCCGAGGCGGCGCTCGCGCTCGGTGAGCCACATCTGGGCCCGGAGGAGATCGCGCTCGCCTTTCGGCGCGTCGCGCCGGTTCCCGGGCGGCTCCAGGTCATCGCCACACCCCCGGGGCCCGATCCCGCGGCACCGGCATCGGACCGGCAGGCCCAGGTCCCGGCCCACGCCCACGCCGACGCCTACGCGCAGGAGGCGGCGAGGGCAGCCGAGCGGCCGCCGTTCACCGTCCTCGTCGACTACGCGCACACGCCCGCAGGGCTCGACGTGGTCCTGGGCGAGGCGCGATCCCTCGTGCCCGGCGGCCGAGTGCTCAGCATCTTCGGGTGTGGCGGCAACCGGGACCGCTCGAAGCGGCCCCTCATGGGTGGTGTGGCCGAGCGCCTGAGCGATCTCGCGTTCGTCACGTCGGACAACCCGCGCGACGAGGATCCACTCGAGATCATCGAGGAAGTGCTGCGCGGCATCCCGGGGGGTCGCACCAACCCTCGGGTGGTCGTCGAGCCCGACCGGCGGGTTGCCATCCGCCGTGCTCTCCACGAGGCCGCCCCCGGGGACGTGGTCGTCATCGCGGGGAAGGGACACGAGACGTACCAGGAGGTGGCGGGCCGGCAGCTGCCCTTCGACGACGCCGTCGAGGCGCGCCGGGCCCTGGCCGCCCGGTACGGATCCGACCCCGCCACGTGGGCGAACGCGGCGACCGCCGCGACGCCGGCCGCCACCACCACGTCCGGCAGCGCCCACCCGGAGGCCTGACCAGAACGTGCTCGGACTGCTCGTCTCGGGAGGCGTCGCCATGTGGGTGGCCATCCTCTCGACCCCGTTTCTCATCCGCTACTTCCGCAGCCGCCAGATGGGCCAGCACATCCGGGAGGACGGCCCGGCGACGCACAGCGCCAAGGCGGGCACGCCGACCATGGGCGGCATCGCCATCGTCGGCGCGGTGGTGCTGGGATACGCCGTCGGCCACGTCGGCACCGAGGTCCGCTTTTCCCGGACCGGCTACCTCGCCGTCGGCGCCGTGGTGGCCTTCGGGCTCATCGGGTACCTCGACGACTACATCAAGGTGCACCACCGGCGCAGCCTCGGGCTCAACAAGCGGGGGAAGTCGGCCGCCCAGCTGGTGTGCGCCCTGGTCTTCGCAGAGCTGGCGGTGCACTGGGCCCATTCGTCCACCGCACTCTCGTTCACCCGTGCCGACGTCATCGGCATCAACCTCGGGCAGGTCGGCTGGGTGGTCTTCGCCGTCCTCGTCATGGTGGGCTCGTCCAACGCGGTGAACATCACCGACGGCGTCGACGGCCTGGCGGCCGGGTCGGGGACCTTCTGCTTCGCCGTCCTGTCCATCATGGGGTACTGGATCTTCCGCCACGTGGCGATCTACCACGTGCTCCCTGCGTCGGCCATCGACCTCTCGCTGGTGGCCGTCGCCCTCGCCGGCGCGTGCATCGGGTTCCTCTGGTGGAACGCGGCGCCGGCCAAGATCATCATGGGCGACACCGGGTCACTGGCCATCGGTGCGGGCCTGGCCGCGCTGTGCCTCCTGCTCAACCTCGACCTGCTCCTCCTCATCATCGGCGGGCTGTTCGTCATGGAGACACTGTCGGTGATCCTCCAGATCATCAGCTTCCGCCTGTTCCACCGGCGCATCTTCCGCATGGCCCCCATCCACCATCACTTCGAGCTCGGCGGCTGGCCCGAGACCACGGTGATCGTGCGCTTCTGGATCCTCGGCGGGCTCTTTTGCGCGTTGGGCCTCGGCATCTTCTACGGCGACTTCCTCACGGTGGCGAAGTTCACGTGACCCTCCGCCACTTGCGCCGCCCCGTGCGGGAGACTGTCGCCATGCATCGGGTGTCGGACCGGGCAGAGGGGCGCGCCCGCGCCCGGGACGAGGAGCCGTGGTGACCTCGGCACGGTCCGGCGCGCTCGACGGCGGCCCCCGCAACGGCAACGGCAACGGGCACCGCCGGGCGACGGCGGCCGGATTGCATCTCGGGGGGCGACAGCTGGCGATCTCCACGGCCCTGCTGGTGCTCGTGGCCCTGCTCTGCGTCATCGGGCTCGTGATGGTCGGGACCGCGTCCTCGGTGGTCTCCATCTCCACGTACGGCACCCCGTGGGCGATCCTGATCCGGGAGGTCATGTGGATGGCCATCGGCGTGGTGGCGCTGGGGTTGGCCATGCGCGCCGACTACCGGAAGCTCCGCCGGTTCAGCCCTCTGCTCCTCCTCGTCACCTTCGGGCTCCTCTTCGTCGTGCTGGTCCCGGGCCTCGGCGTGCACGCCATGGGGTCGAGCCGCTGGGTCGGCTTCGGGCAGTTCCGCCTCCAGCCCTCCGAGCTGATGAAGCTGGCCCTCGCACTGTTCGCAGCGGACTTCATCTCACGCCGCCTCGATGAGGACGCGACCGACCGTCGCATCATCGGGCCACTCCTCCTCGTGACCGGCTTCGCGTGCGTGCTGATCCTGGCCCAGCCCGACATGGGCACGGCCATGGTGCTCGGCTTCATCGCGCTCGCCCTCCTGTTCGTCTCCGGTGTGCGCCTCGGGCCCGTCATGAAGGTGATGGCCGCCCTGGCCGGCCTGGCCCTGATCGTGGCGGTGGCCTCGCCCTACCGTCGGGCCCGGCTGCTGTCCTTCATGGACCCGTCGGCCCACAGTTCGGGCTCGGGGTACCAGGTCATGCAGTCGCTGATCGGCCTCGGGTCGGGCCACATCTACGGCGCCGGCCTCGGCGGCGGGCAGGCGCAGTGGGGCTTCCTGCCCAACGCGCACACCGACTTCATCTTCTCGGTCATCGGCGAGGAGCTGGGCATCGCCGGCGCCGTGCTGGTGCTGGCGCTCCTCGGGACCTTCCTGTGGCTCGGCATCCGGGCCGCCACGCAGTCCCCCGACCGCTTCGGGGCGCTGCTCTCGCTCGGGTTGGTGGCCTGGGTGGGCGCCGAGACGCTGATCAACGTCGGTGCGGTGGTCGGTGTGCTGCCCGTCACCGGGATCCCCTTGCCGTTCATCTCGTTCGGGGGCTCGTCGCTCGTCATCACCATGGCGGCGGCGGGTGTGCTCATCAACGTGGCGCGTCAGGGCGAGGCCGTGGGCACCCTGCGGCTCGCCGGGCCCGCATCCACACGGTCGAAGAACCGCAACCGGACGGGGCACGGTGCGCGCAGCGTCCACGGCGGGCATCGAGGCGGAGGCGCCGGGGCCGTGTCGACGCGCCGGCCGGCCGGCGCTCGAGGTCGGTGAGGGCACGGCGCGGCACGGTGGTCGCGGGCGGCGGGACGGGCGGTCACGTCGTCCCCTCGCTGCAGATCGCACGCGCGCTCGTCGAGCGCGGGCACCCGGCGGGCACCATTGAGCTGTACGGCTCGCGGCGGGGGCAGGAGGCCACCACCTGGCCCGCGCTCGAGTTCCCCTACACACTGCTGCCCGGACGCGGGCTGCGGCGGAGCATGCGCCCCGCCGCCTTGTGGGCCAACGCCGGTGCCGTGGCCGGGATCGTGTGGGCCTGCGCCCGCGCCCTGGGTTCCTTCGTGTCCCGGCGGCCACGGGTCGTCGTCATCGTCGGGGGCTATGCGAGCTTTCCCGCCGGCCTGGCGGCAGTCCTCACCAGGGTCCCGCTCGTGTCCGTGAACACCGACGCGGTTCCCGGCGCCGTGAACGGGCTGCTCGGCCGCTTCGCCGCGGCCAACGCCGTGGCGTTCGCCGGGACCGGCCTCCCTCGGGCGCACGTCACCGGCACCCCGGTCCGCCCCGAGCTCTCGACCTTGGACCGCACGCCGGAGGGCCGGGCCCACAGCAGGGAGGTGCTCGGCCTGCCCGGTGACCGCGAGACGGTCGCCGCCGTGGGCGGGTCGCTCGGCGCGCTGCGGATCAACCGCGCCGTGTCGGCTCTCGCTTCGGCCTGGGCCGGGTCCGAGGGGCGCTCGGTGTACCACGTCACCGGTCGGCGGGACTACCAGACGTTCGCAGTGCCCGCCGGGGCGCAGGGTGGCGGCGGTGACGGCCAGGGCGGTGACGGTGGCGGTGGAGACGGCCGCGGCGCCGACGGGAGGCTGTGCTACCGCGTGGTGCCCTTCGAGGACCGGATGCCCGACCTGTACACGGCAGCGGACGTGTGCGTGACCCGGGCGGGGGCCATGACGGTGGCGGAGTTGCTGGTGGCAGGGGTGCCGGCCATCCTCGTGCCCCTCCCCGGCGCCCCGCGGGACCACCAGGCGCGCAATGCCGAGGCGATGGTCCGCATGGGAGTGGCCGTGCACCTCCCCGATCCCGAGTGCACCGGCGAGCGACTGGCCGAGGAGCTCGATGCGCTGCTCGGCGATCCGGCGCGCCTCCGGGCCATGAGCGAGGCCGCCCGCGGCCACGCGCACCCCGACGCGGCAGCCCGCGTCGCCGAGCTGGTCGACGCCCATGCCCGCTGACGGCGCCAGGCCGGCGCCGCTGGACCTCGCGACGCCGCGGCGCATCCACGTGGTGGGCATCGGGGGTGCCGGCATGAGCGCCATCGCGCTGGTGCTGCGGGCGATGGGCCACACCGTCTCGGGATCGGACCTGAAGGACTCACCGGTGGCGGAACGCCTCCGGTCCCACGGCATGTCGGTGGCGGTGGGGCACCGGCCCGAGCACGTCGCCGATGCCGACGTCCTGACCTTCTCGCCGGCAGTGCCGCCGGAGAACCCCGAACTGGTCGAGGCGCACGCCCGCGGGATCCTGGTCGTCCCCCGCTCCGTGATGCTGGCCGCCATCTGCGCCACCCGGAGCTGCCTCGCCGTGGCGGGCACCCACGGGAAGACGACGACGGCCTCCATGCTGTCGCTGATCCTCGTCGAGGCGGGACTGCGACCTTCCTTCGTGATCGGGGCCGACGTCAACGAGATCGGCACCAACGCCGTCTGGGACTCGGGCGAGTGGCTCGTGGTGGAGGCCGACGAGAGCTACGGGACGTTCCAGGCCATCAGCCCCGACCTGGCCGTGCTCACGAACGTCGAGCCCGACCACCTCGACTACTACGGCACGTTCGAGGCCCTGCGCACCGCGTTCTCGGCCTTCGTGGCCGGCGCCGGCAGGGGTGCGGTCGTGTGCTCGGACGACCCCGAGGCGGCGGCCATCGGCCGGGAGCACGGCGCCATCACGGTGGGATCCGCACCAGGGTCGACGTACGCCATGGGTGACCTCGACGCGCAGCGCAGCTCGGTGTCGTTCAGCCTGCGCGGGCCCGACGGGGAGCTGGGTGTCCTGCACATCGGAGTACCCGGCCTGCACAACGCCCGGAACGCCGCGGTGGCCGCCGTGGCCGCGCTCCGGGCCGGCGCGCCCTTCGAGGCGGCGCAGGCCGCCCTTGCCCGCTTCGCCGGCGTCACCCGCCGCTTCGAGTTCCGGGGCGAATCCCGCGGCGTCACCTTCGTGGACGACTACGCCCACCTCCCGACCGAGGTGCGGGCCGCCCTGGCCACGGCGAAGAGCGGTGGCTGGTCGCGCGTGGTGGCGGTGTTCCAGCCCCACCGCTTCTCGCGCACCGCCGCGTTGGCGACGCAGTTCGGGACTGCCTTCGCCGATGCCGACGAGCTGGTGGTGACCGACGTCTACAGCGCCGGGGAGCGGCCCGTTCCCGGCGTCTCGGGCCGCCTGGTGGCCGACGCGGTCAGGGCGCAGGACCCGAGGCTGCCCGTCACCTACGCGCCCGGTTGGGAGGAGCTGCACCAGGCCGTCAGCGCCGTGCTCCAGCCGGGTGACCTCTGCCTCACCCTGGGGGCGGGGGACCTGACCACGCTCCCCGACGACCTCCTCGCATCGGCGCAGTGGTGACCACGAGTGACGACCTGCGCGCCCTGGCCGGTGCGCTGGGCGAGCGGGCCGCGTTGGAGCGGCCGCTCGGCCCCCTGACGACCTACGGCGTCGGAGGCCCGGCTGCGCTCTACGTCGAGGTCGAGGGCCCCGCCGACCTGGACGTCGTGCGCGCCGCCCTGCGGGAGCGGGCGGCGGGGGAGTGGGCCCCGATCTTCGTCATCGGGCGCGGCTCCAACCTGCTGGTGTCCGACGAGGGCTTCGACGGGATCGTCCTGCATCTCGGCAGCGGTTTCGCCGGGCTCGAGCTGCCCGACCCCGCCGGTGCGGCTCCGGTGGTGCGGGCAGGGGCCGCCCTGGCGCTCCCGGTCCTGGCCCGCCGGGTGGCCGATGCCGGCTGGTCGGGGCTGTCGTGGGCCGTCGGCGTGCCCGGATCGGTCGGGGGCGCCGTGCGCATGAACGCCGGTGGGCACGGGTCGGACATGGCCTCGTGCCTCGTCCGGTACCGCTGGGTCGACCTCGTCGGGGACGCCGGGGGGACCGACGACGCCGCCCGCCTGGCCTACGCCTACCGGACCTCCTCGGTCACGCCCACCCAGCTCGTCGTGGAGGCGGACATCGGCGTCACGCCGGGATCGGTGGAGGTGGAGCAGGCGGCGGTGAGCGCCATCGTCAGATGGCGGCGCGAGCACCAGCCCGGCGGCGCCAATGCGGGCTCGGTGTTCACCAACCCCGAGGATGACTCGGCGGGGCGGCTGATCGAGTCGGCGGGGCTGAAGGGCTTCCGGCTCGGCACGGCGCACGTGTCGGAGAAGCACGCCAACTTCATCCAGGCGGACAAGGGCGGCCGGGCCGACGACGTCCATGCGCTGATGGAGCACGTCCGGGGGGTGGTCGCCGAGCGCTGCGGGGTCACGTTGCGCACGGAGGTCCGCCTTCTGGGTTTCGGCGACGGGAAGACTGGCGCAGTGCACGGAGCGCCGCGATGACACCGGTCGACACGGAGACCGGCAAGGGGTCGCGTCCGAGCCGCAGCGCCGACCGCCGGGGGAGGCAGGGCGCCGGGCGAGGCGGCGGCCGGATGGACCCGCGCATCTCGGCCCGGCGGACCGCCGTCACGAAGGAGAAGGGCCGTCGCCGGCTGCGCGTGGTCGTCATCGGCCTGGCCGGGACCGGGTGCCTCGTGGCCGGCTGGTTCCTCCTGCATTCGTCGCTCTTCTCGGCCCGCTCCCTGACGGTCACGGGGAACGTGCACGAGAGCGCCGCGCAGGTCGAGGCGCAGGCGGGCCTGGCCGGCCACCCGCCGCTGCTCGACGTGAACACCGGTGCGGCGGCGTCGGCGGTCGAGCAGCTGCCCTGGGTGCGCTCGGCCACGGTGCACGTCTCGTGGCCCGACGGCGTGCAGATTCAGGTGACCGAGGATGTCCCGCGCCTCGTCGTGAGTCAGCCGGATGGGCACTGGGACACAGTGAGCGCGGACGGCCGGGTGCTGAGCGTGTCGACCTCCCGGCCGCCCGGGCTGATCCTCCTCACGGTGCCGCAGGCCCCGGGAGCGCCGGGCAGCGCGATCTCGGCCAGGGACGAACCGGGCCTCCGGGTCGCCTCGACCCTGCCCGCCTCCTTCGCCGCGCAGGTCACGGCGGTCACGGTGGAGCCGGCGGGCTGGATCCAGCTGGCGATGACGACCCCGATCCTGGTCGACATCGGCTCGGCCACCGAGCTCACGGCCAAGTACGAGGACGTGTCGTCCATTTTGGCCGGCGCGACCCTGCACAACGGCGATGTCATCGACGTCAGCGTGCCGGATGCCCCGACGGTGACGCCCGGGTGACCTAGGATGCTTGACCAGCCTGAACACCCCTCCTATGGTGGGGTCACGTTGCCGAACTGTGAACATCAACCTTCCCAAAAGGTTCAGGGATGGGTGATGGGACTCACGTCCCCGGTGACGGCTGGCGGTCCGTACCAGCGAGCGAACGGTCGGCGATCGACCCGAGGACGAGGGAGTTCATGACGACCGTGCCTTCCCAGGGCAACTACCTGGCAGTCATCAAGGTGGTCGGGGTCGGCGGCGGCGGCGTCAATGCCGTCAACCGGATGATCGACTCGGGCCTCCGCAACGTCGAGTTCATCGCGGCCAACACCGATGCGCAGGCGCTGCTCATGAGCGACGCCGACCTGAAGCTGGACATCGGGCGCCAGCTGACCCGCGGGCTCGGGGCGGGCAGCGACCCCGAGGTGGGGCGACTGGCCGCCGAGGAGCACCGGCCCGACATAGAGGAGGCGCTCCAGGGCGCCGACATGGTCTTCATCACCGCCGGCAAGGGCGGCGGCACCGGGACCGGCGCCGCACCGGTCTTCGCCGAGATCGCCAAGGGCCTGGGCGCCCTGACCATCGGCGTGGTGACCCGCCCCTTCACGTTCGAGGGTCGGCGCCGTGCCATGCAGGCCGAGAAGGGGATCCAGATCCTCAAGGAGAAGGTCGACACGCTCATCGTCATCCCGAACGACCGCCTGCTCACCGTGTCCAACGACAAGACCAGCATGGTCAATGCCTTCAAGATGGCGGACGAGGTCCTGCTGCAGGGCGTGCGGGGCATCACCGACCTCATCACGGTGCCCGGGCTGATCAACACCGACTTCGCCGACGTGAAGATGGTCATGACCAACGCCGGCACGGCGATCATGGGCATCGGCTCGTCCATCGGCGAGGGCCGGGCGGCCAACGCGGCCCGGGCGGCCATCACGTCGCCGCTGCTCGAGGCGTCCATCGAAGGGGCCCGGGGCATGGTCCTGAACATCGCCGGCGGCTCGGACCTCGGGCTCTTCGAGGTGAACGAGGCGGCGGAGATCATCCACGCCGTCGCCCACCCCGACGCCAACATCATCTTCGGCGCCGTGATCGACGACAACATGGGCGACGAGGTCCGGGTCACCGTGATCGCCGCCGGCTTCGAGCGCTGGGACGAAGGTGCGCCGTCCTCGAAGTCCGCCGACCTGGCCTCGTCGATCTTCGCCACGCCCGAACCGGTGGACATCTTCGCCGACGCCACGGGGTCCGAGGACGAGCTCGACCTGGGTGACGACGATTTCGACGTCCCCTCCTTCCTTCGCTAGCGACGAGGTCGCGCGGAGGCTGCACGCCGTCCGGCAGCGCATCGAGCGCGCCGGTGGCGACCCTGCCCGGGTCCGGGTGATCGCCGTGACGAAGGGGTTCGGGATCGATGCGGTCCGGGCCGCCCTCGACGTCGGACTGCACGACGTGGGTGAGAACTACGCCGCCGAGCTCGTGGCGAAGGCGTCGGACCCGCGGCCCGACGGCGTCGTCTGGCACTTCCTCGGGGCGGTGCAGCGCAACAAGGTGGCGCAGCTGGCGCCGATCGTCGGCCTGTGGCAGAGCGTCGCCCGGGAGGCCGAGGGCGCCCGGATCGCGCGGTTCGCCCCCGGGGCCAGGGTCCTCGTGGAGGTCGAGGCCACGGGCCTGCCGGGCCGAAACGGCTGCCCGCCGGCGGGGGTGGGTGACCTGGTGGCCCGGCTCGGGGGCCTGGGGCTCGACGTGCGGGGCCTCATGACCGTGGCGGCACCCGGTCCGGCCGCCGCACAGGAGGCCTTCGAAGCGGTGAGGCGGCTGGCCGACCAATTGGGCCTCGAGGAGCGCTCCATGGGCATGACCGACGACCTGGAGGCCGCCGTGGCGGCGGGGTCGACCATGGTCCGGGTCGGGCGTGCCCTCTTCGGCGACCGGCCGCCACGCCACGCGGGGTGAGGCGGACGCGGGGCGTCTGGGGGCGCCCGGGCGGGCGGAGGTCGCCGGGCGCAGGCACGCAAGGCCCGCCAGGGTTGCCGAGCAGGCACTACGCTGTCACTCGACAGGAGAAGGTATGTCACCCTCGTTCATGAAGAAGACCATGGTGTATCTCGGCCTGCTCGACGACGAGTACGACGAGTACGACGACCTGGAGGACAGGGCACCCCGCGGGTTCTCGGCCGCCACCAGGGTCGACCCCCGGCCGGGCCAGGACTACGACCAGCCGGAGGAGTCCCAGTACAGCGGCGGCATGACCAGGGTCCGGACCATCCCCCGCGAGTCGGCCGTCCCCGCCCAGCCGAAGCCGGCACCGAGCAACCCCTCGCCGCGCCAGAGCTCGGTGCGCGCCGTGCCCGTGGACACCTCCATCAGCCCCTCCGGGTCGGCGCCGTCGTCGGCCCGGGTGCACGTGGTGGCGCCTTCGCGGTTCGGCGACGCCAAGGAGATCGCGGACCGTCTCAAGGACAACCGGCCCGTGATCGTGAACCTGCAGATGGCCGATCGCGACCTGCAGCGGCGGATGATCGACTTCTGCAGCGGGGTGACCTACGCCCTGAGTGGCGAGATGGAGAAGGTGGCCGATCAGGTCTTCCTGCTGGCGCCGACCAACGTCAAGGTCTCCGACGAGGAGCGCCAGCGCCTGGTTGAGCGCGGCTTCGGCCGCGACTGATCCCAGTACCCTCACAGGCTGGTGAACATCTTCCATCTCCTCGCGTGGCTCATCGAGGCCTACATCTGGCTGATCATGTTCCCGTACGCGATCCTGAGCTGGTTCCGGATCCGGCCGGACACGACGCTCTCCCGGATCCAGTACTTCCTGTACCAGGCGACCGAGCCGGTCCTCCGCCCGGTGCGGAAGATCATCCGCCCCATGGCGGGGCTGGACTTCTCCTTCCTGGTGGTCATCCTGGTTGCCCAGATCGTGCTGATTCCCGTGCTGAGGGCCTGAGTGGGATAACTGGAATCGCAGGGGGGGGTGGGTAGACTCGGCCGTCATGGACAATTCGCAAGCTCCCGCATCGATTCTCGACACGCTCCGCACCGTGGAGTTCCGCCTCGGTCTCAAGGGCTACAACGTCGACGAGGTCGATGAGTACCTGGACAAGGCGGCCCAGGAGGCGGAGGGGCTCCAGGAGCACGTCCGGCAGCTGAACGAGCGCCTGCGCCAGGCGAGCGAGCGGATCGCCCAGCTCGAGCGGGACAAGCGAGCCGCCCCCGTGGTGGCCGAGGCCGAGGAGGGCGCAGCGGCGACCGCGGCGGCCGACACGGCGCTCTCCGACGAGACCCTGCAGCGCACGCTCCTGCTCGCCCAGAAGTTCGTCGACCAGACGAAGCGGGAGAGCGAGGCGGAGGCGGCGGCCGTCGTGGCACGGGCCGAGGAGACGGCACGGGCCGCCATCGCCACCGCCGAGGCGACGGCCGCGCAGCTGCAGGCCGAGACGCACCAGAAGCTGCGCGAGGAGGTGACCCGGCTGGAGTCCACCCGGACCGAGCTGGCGGCCGACGTGGAGAGCATGGCGCGGCACCTCGAGTCGGAGCGAAACCGCCTGCGCGGGGCCCTCTCCGAGATCCTCAAGTGGGTGGACGAGAACGTGCAGCCCGCCAATTCGCTCATGGGCGTCAAGCCCAAGCCCGCCCCGGCCGAGAGGGGACTGGGCGAGCCGTCGCTGCCCGAGGCGGACGACGGCCCGCCGACCCTCAACCTCCAGAGCGCCTCCGGCGCCGCCGTGTCGGGGGCACCCCGCCCGATCTGAGCTCTCCGCTCCGGGGCGACGGCGGTGTTGCCCCGGACGGTGCCGTCCGGTATCGTCACCCGCTCCCCGGACGAGGTCTTCGTCAGGGAATGGGGCCACGACGCGTGGTCCGAAGGAGGGAACGATGACCCCAGCGAGCAAGGGCACCCAGGTCAAGCGGGTGTCGGGGTCGGGTTCGGCCTCCAGAGCCTCGTCACGGGCCGGGAACAAAACCGCGTCGGCCAAGGTTGCTGCAACAGCCAAGAAGCGTCCCTCTCCCCCCAAGAAGAAGGCAGTCCCCGTTGTGAACAAGTCGACCACGGCCACCAAGAAGGCCACTGCGCCCGCAGCCAAGAAGACGGCACCGGCCGCCGCCAAGAAGGCCGCGGCGCCCGCAGCCAAGAAGACGGCACCGGCCGCCGCGAAGAAGGCCACGGCGCCCAAGAAGGGCGCTCCGGCAGCCAAGAAGGCCGCCGCGGCCGCCGCGCCGGCGAAGAAGAGCGCTGCGGCGCCTCCGTCGGCGGCCAAGAAGTCCACGGTGAAGGCGGTGGCCAAGAAGGCCGCACCGGCCTCGGGTGCGGCGGCGCCGGCGCCCGCCCGGACGACCTTCACGCCGAAGCCGAAGCCGCCGGCGCCCGTGCGGCCCAAGACGGGCCCCTACGCCAAGGACGTCAAGTTCCTCGAGGAGGTCCGGGAGCTGCTGCTGGCGGACCGGGCCATCTACCAGGAGCAGGCGACCTCGCTGCGGGCGGAGGCGGACTCCCTCGCCCTGGAGCGCGAGCCGGGTGACGTGCAGTTCGACGAGGAGTCCGGTGAGGGTGGCACCGTGACCGTGGACCGGGAGCGGAATCTCGCCCTCTCGGGCCAGGCGACCCTGGCCGTCGAGGAGATCGATGACGCGCTGAAGCGGATCACCGACAAGACCTACGGGTACTGCGAGCGCTGCTTCCAGCCCATCCCCAAGCCCCGCCTGCGGGCGCTGCCCTACGCCCGTCTCTGCGTGGCCTGCAAGAGCGGGGGCCTGTCGCGGCGCTGACCCGCCCGCGGGTGCTGGCGTTTGCCATCGCCGCCATCGTGGTGGTGGTGGATCGGGTGACCACGTCGCTCGTCCTGGACCATCTCCATGACGCACGGCACCTCTGGGGGCCGGTGGGACTGGCGACGACCTTCAACTCGGGGTTCGCCTTCAGCCTCTTCAGCGGGAAGGCGGTCGTGGTGACGGTGCTCCTCTGCATCGGCGTCGTGGTGCTCGCCTTCGTCGTGGCCCAGGTCCGCACCGTGCCGCTGGCCGTCGGGGCCGGGCTCGTGCTGGGCGGGGCCGCCGGGAACCTGAGTGAGCGGATCGCCGGCGGGCACGGGGGCCAGGTGCCCGACTTCATCACGCTCGACTACTGGCCCACCTTCAACGTGGCGGACGCCTGCGTGACGGTGGGCGTGGTGATCGTGATCGCCACCCTCCTCTTCGGGGGGCGGGCCGAGGTGCAGCAGGGGAGCGCGGCGTGAGCGACCGAGCCGGGGGCGCCGGGGCGCGCCCACGTGACGGGAGCGGCGCGGGTGACTCCGGCGAGCCAGTTCCCGCAGGAGAGACGATCACGACGGAGGTTCCGGCCCTGATGGCGGGGCTCCGCGTGGATCGGGGGGTGGCGATGGTGGCCAACGTCTCCCGGAGCGCGGCAGCGGAGCTGGTCGAGGCGGGCCGGGTCCTGGTCGACGGCGCGCCGGTGGGGGTCGGGCGTGCCCTCTTGCACGAGGGGAGCACGCTGACGGTACTGCTGCCCGAGGCCGGCGACGAGGCGGTCGCCGCCGAACCCGGTGTCCGCTTCGAGGTCGTCTACGAGGACCCCGAGGTGGTCGTCGTGGACAAGCCGGCGGGCCTGGTCGTGCACCCCGGGGCGGGGCACCACGAGGGCACGCTCGTCGGTGGCCTGCTCTCGCGCTTCCCCGACCTGGCCGAGCTGGTGGCGGCGGGGGTGTGCGCGCCCGACCGCCCCGGGATCGTGCACCGCCTCGACAAGGGGACCTCGGGACTGCTCGCGGTGGCGCGGACCCCTGACGCCTACCGGGAGCTGGTCGGGCAGCTGGCGACGCGCACGATGGAGCGGCGGTACCTGGCCCTCGTGGCGGGAATCGTCGCCGAGGACCAAGGAGAGGTCGAGGCACCCATCGGCCGCTCCGCCCGCACACCCACGAAGATGGCGATCACGGCCGGTGGCAAGCCGGCCCGCACCTCGTATGCGGTCGTGGAGCGCAGGGACGGGGACACGCCCACCACGCTGCTCGAGCTTGCCCTCCAGAGCGGGAGGACCCACCAGATCCGGGTCCACATGTCCGCCATCGGGCACCCGGTGGTCGGCGACGCCCGCTACGGGATGCCGGACAAGCGACTCGGGTCGGGTCGCTTCTTCCTGCACGCCTTCAAGCTCGCCTTCACCCACCCCGGCACCGGAGCCCGCATGGAGTTCACGTCGCCGCTGGCGGACGACCTTCGGGCCTACCTGGGGTAGGCCGCCGCCGCAATCCCCGGACGCTGAGCCGTCGGGTGTGCCCGGGCGTCAGGCCGCCTGGTGCACGCCCACCACATCGGCGTCGAAGGACAGTGCGGCCAGCGCCTCCTCCTCCGCGCGGCGCACGCGGCGGACGCCCACTCCGAGGCGCTCGGCGGTGGACTGCAGCGATGCGGGGGAGTCCCCGTCGAATCCGAAGCGCAGCCTGAGCACGTCCCGCTGGAGACCGGGCAGCCTCTCGACTGCTTCACGGACACGGTCGAAGACCATCGACTCCTCCACGTCGCCCACGAAGTCCGAGTCGTCGGGAGCGACCAGCTCCCCCAGAGTGGTCGAGGACTCGAGCGCGGCCGGCTGGTCGAGGGACGCCGTGACCCGGGCCACGTCCTCGAGGTTCTCCCGCTCGTCCGCGGTCATGCCGGTGGCGTCGTCGAGCTCGGCCTCGGTCGGCGCACGGCCCAGCGTGCTGGCGAGCTCCGACTTGGTCAGCTCGAGTCGCTGGATCTGCTCACCGACCTCGAGGGGGATGCGGATGGTGCGACCGTGCTGCTGCACGGCCCGCTGCAGGGCCTGGCGGATCCACCAGGTGGCGTAGGTCGAAAAGCGGAAGCCACGCTCCCAGTCGAACTTGTCGACGGCACGCATCAGGCCGAAGGTTCCCTCCTGCACGAGGTCCGCCATGTCCACCCCACGGTCCTGGTACCGGCGGGCCCAGTGGACCACCAGCCTCAGGTTCGCCGCCACCATCTGCTTGCGGGCAGCCTCGTCCCCGGCCACGACGCGCTTGGCCAGCTCGACCTGCTGCTCGTGATCGGGCATCGGGAACTGGTCGAGATCGCGCAACATCAATCCCAACGTGTCCGAGGTGTTCACCGCGCTCTTCATCTTGGCTCCAGACGTTTTGTTGCTCACTCTCAGTCGTACGTACCCGCAGGCCTCCGGGATGAACCTGCCGGGTACAACCGGGACCGGGCTCCGATCATTCCACCGGGGTGTTCGGACCGAATTGCGTCCGACACCGCCCCGTGCTGGTCTACGGCGCATGCCCGCCCGATTGGTCTTGCTCAGGCACGGTGCCACGGAGTGGTCCCTGAGTGGTCAACACACGGGGCGCACGGATATTCCCCTACTCGAGGAGGGCTGCGAGCAGGCCAAAGTGGCAGGTGGGATCATGCGAGAGCACGGCCTGACGGATTTCGGCCTGGTGCTGACGAGCCCCCTCGTTCGGGCGGCGGAGACCTGCGAGCTCGCTGGGTTCAACGGGCAGGTGGAGCCCGATCTCATGGAGTGGGACTACGGCGCCTACGAGGGCCTCACCACCGCGGAGATCCGGCAGCGGCAGCCGGGCTGGAGTCTCTGGGAGGACGGGGTCCCCGGCGGCGAGCGGGTGTCGGACGTCGGCCGGCGGGCGGACCGGGTGCTCGAGCGGGTCAGGGCGAGCGAGGGGGACTCCCTGTGCGTCGCACACGGGCACCTCCTCCGCGTGCTGGCTGCCCGTTGGCTCGGGCTTCCCCCCGTCGCCGGGCGCCTCTTCTTGATCCGGCCCGGCGGTATCAGCGTCCTGGGCTGGGATTACGAATGGCCGGCCATCGAGGTGTGGAACCGCGGCCCGGGCTGAGAGCCGGGGCGGACGGCCGGGGCGGACGGTTGATCAGACGGGCGCGGCGACGTTGCCCTGAGCGCGGTAGACCATGTCGGCCAGGCTGTAGGACTGCAGGTGGGTCCGGATGGTCTCGCCCACGTCGGCCCAGACCGCCAGGAGCACGCACTGGCCCTCGTGGTCGCAGGCGCCGTTCTCGTGCGGCTCACCGAAGTCGCCGGCGGCGATGGGCCCGTCGACGGCAGAGACGATCTGGGCCAGGGAGATGTCCTCGGGCGGGCGTGCCAGGACGTACCCCCCACCGACGCCTCGCTTCGAGCGAACCAGGCCGGCGCCCTTGAGCGCCAGGAGGATCTGCTCGAGGTAGGGCTGGGGCAGCCCGGTGCGCTCGGCGATGTCCCGAACCGATGTCGGCGTCTCCGCCCCGTGGAGGGCCAGCGAGAGAAGCGCCCGGCTGGCGTAGTCACCTCGTGTCGAAACCCTCACAGGAACGGATGCTACCGGCCCTCGGGTCGGTAGCGGGGGTGTGTGGGCCGTAGGGTGTCCCTCCGTGAGCGATGGAGCGGTTGCCCAGGACCCCGTGGGGGACCTGCAACGGGGGGTCGAGAGGGCTGGTGAGGCGCCCGAACCGCTGCTGCCCGACTGGAACGGCCCGAGCATCCACCGCGTGGTGCCCACCCTCTTGGGCGAGCTGGCAGACCCCGGGCGCACCGCGCTGCCGCCATGGTTCCCGGCCCCGGTGGCCGAGGCCCGGCAGGTCGTGCTGCTCGTCATCGACGGTCTCGGTGCCGAGCAGCTCCGGGAGCGCAGCAGGCTTGCTCCCGTCCTGACATCGGGCACGGGCTGCTCGCTGACGACCGTCGCCCCCAGCACGACTGCGTGCGCGCTCACCACGCTCGTGACCGGAAGGGTCCCCGCGGAACACGGCGTCGTCGGTTACCGGGTGGCGCTCGACGGTGACGTGATGAACGTGCTCCAGTGGTCGGTCCGTGGTGCGGACGTCCGGATGCGAGTGCCGGCGCACGTCTTCCAACCGTTCGAGTCCTTTCCGGGCGTGACGGGCCCCGTGGCCGTGGTGACACGTCACGACTACGGGCCCACCGGATTCACGGCCGCACACCTCGGTCACGCGGAGCTGCACCGTTGGCATACGCCGGCCGGGCTCGTCACGGCGGTCCGCGAGCTTGCGGGCGCGGGAAGCCCGTTCGTCTATGCCTACTACGAAGGCATCGACAAGGTGGCCCACGCCCAGGGACTGGGTGACTACTACGACGACGAGCTGCGGGCCGTGGACCGCCTCGTGGGCGACGTCCTGGGTGCCCTCCCGCCCGGGGCGGTGTTGGTCGTCACGGCCGACCACGGTCAGGTCGACGTCGGGGGATCCGTCGAGGTGCTCGGTCCCGAGATCATGCAGGACGTCACCCTGATGAGCGGCGAGGGAAGGTTTCGGTGGCTGCACGTGCGTCCCGGCGCGACCGAGGACGTGGCCCAGACCGCGTCGTCGTTGCACGGTGACGTCGCGTGGGTGCGGACCAAGGAGCAGATCATCGAGGAGGACTGGCTCGGAGGCATACCGTCCGCCGCGGTCGCGGCACGCCTCGGCGACGTCGCCCTCGTGCCGTTCACACCGACGGCGTTCCTCGACCCGGCGGACACCGGTGAGCTCCGTCTCAAGGCCCGCCACGGCTCGCTCACGCCCGCCGAGATGCTGATCCCCCTGCTCGCGTGGCGCATCCCGTGAACGAGCCCCACTGATGGCAACATTGGGCGTCGCGCTGGGGCGTGGATCCGGCGGCGACGGAGGACACCATGAGTGACGCGACGAACGAGACGAAGGACGTGACCGGTGACGGCGCCTCGACGGATGGCTCCGGCCCCGGCCCCGGCCCCGGAGTGGTCTCTCCCGACGAGGTCCTCGATGCCGCCGGCATGGACGGGGCGGCCGAGGATGGGGCGACCGAGTCGGTCAACGAGCCGGCCAAGGTGCTGCGGATCGGCTCGATGGTGAAGACGCTGCTCGACGAGGTGCGCGCGGCGCCACTCGACGAGAAGAGCCGGGTGCGGTTGCGGGAGATCTACGAGCAGTCGATCCGCACGCTCTCCGAGGGGTTGTCCCCGGACCTGGTGGCCGAGCTCGAGCGGATGGCCCCACCCTTCGACGGCGAGACGCCCAGCGACGCCGAGTTGCGCATTGCGCAGGCTCAGCTCGTGGGTTGGCTCGAAGGGCTGTTCCACGGGATCCAGGCCACGCTCATGTCGCAGCAGATGGCGGCACGGGCGCAGCTCGAGGAGATGCGTCAGCGCGGCCTGCCGCCCGCCGGCGAGACCGGGCGCACCGGGGCATACCTGTGATGGTCCCGGCGCGTCGGCCGCGATCCTGATGGGGCGGCCGTGACCGCCGCGCCCGATGACCCCGGCGCCGGGTCCGGCGGCCCACCGTCGTTCCCCGGCAATGCGCCTCCACCGCCGCCGGGGGAGCCGCCCGCACCCACGGCCCAGCCGCCGGCGGGCACGGCCGGCCCCGGCGGTCCCGGGGTCGGACCGCCGACCTTCCCGGCGCAGGCACAGGGCGGCTACCCGCCCCCCGGGTCTCCCGAGCAGCCCTTCGGCGAGACCTACGCCACCTGGGGGATCAGGGTCGGCGGCTATCTGATCGACTTCGTCATCTTCCTGGTCGTGCTCGTGGTCCTCTACGTCCTGTTCCGGCACAGCCACGCGCTCAACGTCCATCTCATGGCCCGGAGGGGAGCGCGGCGGCGGAACTTCTCGGCGGTGCCGTTCCTGATCACCGGTGTCCTGTACATCGCATACGGGACCCTGCTCTGCGGTGCACCGCGGGGCCAGACGGTGGGCATGATGGCGGTCGGGGTACGGGCCGTCCGCGACGAGTCGTTCGCGGTCCTGGGGTACGGGAGGGCGTTCGCCCGGGCGGTCTTCGAGGGGGTGCTCCGCCTCATCAACCTTCTCTTCTTCCTCCTCGGGCTGATCTGGATCCTCGACATGCTCTTCCCCCTGTGGGACCGGAAGCGCCAGACCCTTCATGACAAGGTGGCCGGATCGGTGGTCCTCCGTGTCCGCCCGGCGGGCTAGATTGCTGAGTCCGGAGGGAATCACACCGGTGTAAGTTTGACGTGGCGAAAGGAGGGCCGGTGTCGGAGCGGTCGTTTACGCATCTGCACACCCACACCGAGTTCTCCATGCTCGACGGCGCTGCCCGGGTCGGAGACCTCGTGGCGGCTGCCGTGGCCGATGGTCAGCCCGCGCTCGGGATTACCGACCACGGGAACATGTACGGCGTCCTGGACTTCTACAAAGCGTGCCGCGAGCAGGGCATCGTCCCGATCATCGGCACCGAGGCGTACATGGCCGGCGAATCCCGACTCGAGCGGCCGGTCCGACGGGGACGGGTCGACGACACGGGTGGTGACGTCGACGGCGGGCAGAAGCTCTACTACCACCTGACCCTCCTGGCGGAGACGGTGCAGGGCTACCGCAACCTCATGCAACTGTCCTCGGCCGCCTACCTCGAGGGCTACTACTACAAGCCCCGGGTGGACTGGGAGCTCCTCGAGCGCCATCACGAGGGGCTGATCGCCACGACGGGCTGCCTCGGCGGCGTCGTGCTGCAGGCGCTGCTGGCGGGCAACGTCGAGGAGGCGGAGCGCCGGGCGGCGAGGCTGCAGGACATCTTCGGTCGAGACAGCCTCTTCGTGGAGCTGCAGGACCACGGCATTGCCGACCAGCACCGGACCAACCCCCAGCTGATTGAGATCGCCCGTCGCCTGGACGCCCCCCTGCTGGCGACCAACGACAGCCACTACACCCATCGGGAGGACGCGGTGGCCCACGACGCGCTGCTGTGCGTCCAGACCGGTGCGCTGCTCTCGGACACCAACCGCTTCAAGTTCGAGGGCACCGAGCACTACCTGAAGACGGCGGGCGAGATGCGCCACCTGTTCCGTGACGTGCCCGAGGCGTGCGACAACACGCTGCTCATCGCGGAGCGGGCCGACGTGCAGATCGAGCTCGGCAAGCCGAGCCTGCCCGAGTTCCCGGTACCCGACCGATTCAGCGGCGACACCTACGAGGAGCGCGCGCTGGCCTACCTGCGCGACCTCACGATGGAGGGCGCGCGGCAGCGCTACGGCTCGTCGCTGCCGCCGGAGGTGGTGGAGCGGCTCGACTACGAGCTCTCCGTCATCGGGAACATGGGCTTCGCCGCCTACTTCCTCGTGGTCTGGGACCTCATCCGCTTCGCCCGTGAGTCGGGCATCAGGGTCGGTCCCGGGCGGGGGTCGGCCGCCGGATGCTGCGTGGCCTACTGCCTGCGCATCGTCGACCTCGATCCGATCCGGTACGACCTGCTGTTCGAGCGCTTCCTCAACCCGGGCCGCAAGCAGATGCCCGACATCGACATGGACTTCGACGAGCGCTACCGGGCCGACGTCATGCGCTACGCGGCGGAGAAGTACGGGAGTGACCGGGTCGCCCAGGTCATCACCTTCTCGACGATCAAGGCCCGGGCCGCCGTGCGCGACGCGGCCCGGGTGCTGGGCAAGCCCTACATCGTCGGCGACCGGATCGCCAAGGCCATGCCCCCTCTGGTCATGGGCCGTGACACCCCCCTCCACGCCTGCCTGACCAAGACGGACGGGCACGAGGAGGGGTACGCCGCCGCCGCCGAGCTGCGCACCATGCGCGACGAGGATCCCGATGCCAAGGAGGTCATCGACGTCGCCCTCGGGCTCGAGGGTCTGCGCCGCCAGGACGGCATCCACGCCGCCGCGGTCGTCATCTCACGGGACCCGCTGACCGACTACCTGCCGGTGCAGCGCAAGCCGGATGCCGGCGGCAATCCGCAGGACGCGCCCATCGTCACCCAGTACGAAATGCACGGCGTCGAGGACCTCGGCCTGCTCAAGATGGACTTCCTGGGGCTGCGCAACCTCTCGGTGATCGAGCGTGCGCTCGACCTCATTGAGGCGGACACCGGGGTCCGGCCCGACATCGACGCCGTGGCCCTCGACGACGAGAAGACGCTCGAGATGCTGCGACGGGCGGACTCCATCGGTGTGTTCCAGCTGGAGGGCGCCGCCATGCGCCAGACGCTCCGCTCGCTGGCACCCACCAGCTTCGACGACGTCGCCGCCCTGGTCGCCCTCTACCGGCCCGGGCCGATGGCGGCGAACATGCACCGCGACTACCCGGAGCTCAAGAACGGCCGCAAGGAACTGACCTACCTGCACCCCGACATCGAGCCCATCCTCAAGGACACCTACGGGCTCATGCTGTACCAGGAGTCGGTGATGCGGGTGGCGCAGAAGTTCGCGGGCTACACCCTCGAAGAAGCCGACAACCTCCGCAAGGCCTGCGGCAAGAAGATCAGGGCCATGATCGCCGCGGAGCGCGAGAAGTTCGTGGCGGGGTGCGTGACCGAGGGGTATGGAGAGGCGCTGGGCACACAGCTCTTCGACATCATCGAGCCCTTCGCCGACTACGCGTTCAACAAGTCGCACTCCTACGGCTATGGCTTGGTGGCGTATCAGACCGCGTGGCTCAAGGCGCACTACCCCGTGGAGTACATGGCGGCGCTGCTCACGTCGGTCAAGGACAACAAGGACAAGACCGCGGTGTACCTCGCCGAGTGCCGGTCCCGCGGCATCGACGTGCTGGTGCCCGACGTGAACCGCTCCGTGGCGGAGTTCGCCCCCGACCGCACCGGCGACCGGGACGGGCCTGCCATCGTCTTCGGTCTGGCCGCGGTGCGCAACGTGGGCGAGGCCCTGGTGGAGAGGATCGTGGCGGAGCGTGATGCCGGTGGCCCGTTCGCCGACGTCTACGACTTCTGCCAGAGGGTGGATCCCGCAGTGCTCAACAAGCGCACGATGGACTCGCTGGCGAAAGCCGGGGCCTTCGACTCCCTCGGCCATACGCGCCAGGGCCTGTGCCAGGTTCTCGAGGAGATCGTCGACCGCACGCTCGAGCGACGTCGGGAGCACGACCTGGGGATCACCTCCCTCTTCGCCGCGTTCGAGGAGGAGGAGCAGAGCGAGCCGGGATGGGGGGCGGCGAAGGTCGCCATCCCGACCACCGAGTTCGACAAGGGTCAGCGGCTCTCCTTCGAGAAGGAGATGCTCGGGCTCTACGTGAGCGACCACCCCCTGATGGGGTACGAGCAGGCTCTGGCCCGCCACACCGACTGCAGCTTGTCCGACCTGCGCGAGGAGGACCCCGCGGCCGGCGACCGCGCACCCGTGCGCTCGGTCGGCGGCGTCGTCACGGACCTGCGCCGCTCGTACACGAAGAAGGGCGACCTGATGGCCCGCTTCGTGCTCGAGGATCTCCAGGCCGCCATGGAGGTCTTCGTGTTCCCCAAGACCATGGCCGAGTACGGAGGGCTGATCGAGAACGACTCCATCCTGGTGGTGCGAGGCCGGCTCGACACCCGTGAGGACGAGCCCAAGATCGTCTGCATGGAGGTGACCCGGCCGCTGCTCGAGCGGGGTGAGGAGGACCTCCACATCACGCTCCCCCTGGGGGTGCTGACCGACGCCAAGGTCGACGGGCTGAAGGACGTGCTGAGCTGTCATCCCGGCCCTTCGGCGGTGCTGCTCCACGTCGGCGCCAAGGTGCTCCAACTCCCGCCCGAATTCAACGTCGACTGCCGCAACGGGCTCGTGGGAGAGCTCAAGCGGCTGCTGGGGCAGAGTGCCGTCCTGTCGTGAAGAAAGTGACGTGAACGTCAGAATTGGGCTCTGAACTGGGGCGATGGGGTGGCGGCAGGGCCGCGAGCCGCATCGGGAACCCGTGGCCGGTTGGGAACGCGCCGAGCGAAGCCAGTAGACTCACTTCATGCCGATCGTAGTGAGCACCAAGGATTGCACTGCGCTCAGCGACGCTGAGCTCGTCGAAATGGCGGATCTCTGTGCGGACCGGGCACCCGGGTTCGACATCGGTTTCCTCTCGAAGGAACGTGAGGCCTGGGTGCTCATCACCCAGGCCCGTGAGGGCAACAAGCTCCGCGGCTACTCGTTCTGCACGCTGGAGCGGATCGGAGGGACGCCATCCCTCCTGGTCGGGCTGGCCCTCGTCGATCGCACGTCGCGGGCCGAGGCGGCGCTCAAGGGGATCATGGCGGACCAGTACCGCCGAGCCCTGCTGGCCTTCCCCGACGAGGACGTGCTCCTGGGGACGCGGCTGCTGTCGCCCGAGGGGTTCCGGGCGTTCTCGGGCCTCCAGGACGTGGTGCCCTTTCCCGACCACAAGTCCTCCGGTGAGGAGCGGGCGTGGGCCCGACGACTCTCGAAGCGCTTTGGCTGCGAGAGCAAGCTCGACGACCGCACCTTCGTCCTGAAGGGTGACGGCTCCGTGGTCGGCGGCCTGGACTTCTTCGCCCCCAAGGTGAAGATCCCCGAAGGGGTCGAGACGCATTTCACGACCTTCAACGCGGACAAGGGTGACCGCCTCGTTGCCTTCGGGTGGGCGATGGCCGAGGACCTGGCCGGGGGCAAGCTCGGCCGCTGAGCAGGCACCGGAAGCGGGCGGCCTCCTCCACGGCGGCTGCATCGCTCTGCATCGCTGCTCCCTGGTCGACCCGGCGAGGCCGCAGAGTTCCGTGCACCGGGTGGATGGCCGGCCCCGGCCGCCGTCTCGAGATCAGCCCCGGGGCAGGACCGCCGCGCACACCTTGTAGCAGTGGCCGTCCCGAGGGGGGCTGACCGTCACCAGCAGGTACTGCGGCTCGAACCCGAGCGCCGTGGCCAGGCTCTTCCCACTCAGACGCTCGCGTCGCGCCGCGTCGAGGGCGCGGGCGGCATTGCGGTCCTCGACGGGCAGCCAGACGTCGTCGCGATCCCATCCGAAGCGGACCCAGGTGGTGCCGTCGGCCTGCCGGCGGATCAGCTGCGGCCGGCGGGTGGGCTCAATCAGCGCCACCGAGGGCCGGAAGCCGCGGAACTCCCAGTAGGGCGCCGAGGGCCCGGGAAAGCCCAGCAACGGGCCGTCAGGGGTGGCCACGAGGCGCCGGAGAAGCTTGCGCAGACGTCGGCCTCGCAGCGTGCCGACGTGGCGTGGGAGGTCGGCAACGGTGGTGGCCTCCGGCTGGGCCAGGTCGTCTCGCTCGGGATCCTCGGCCAACGTCACCTCGACCACGTCGAACGTGCTGATGTCGGGCTCATGGCCCTCCGGCCACGGCACCCGCACCCGCATGACGGTCCGTGTCGCCAGGTCCACCACGGTGGTGTCCTCGGCGGTGGAGGAGAGGACCAGCAGGTGGAGCGTGGAGCCCCCGGCGGTGGGTACCCGCTCCTTCCTGCGGGCCGAACGTCGCAAGAGGCGGGTGGGGTCCGTCGTGCTCTCGGAGGACCGACCACCTCCCGAGCGCCGCACCCCGGTCGCCGTTCGGCCACCGGCCACCGACTCACCAGAGGAGGTTTCGTCCACGGTCCCATTGTCGCTCCTACTGGCAACGGACCCGGACCCGGACCCGGACTCGGGTCCCGGCTCAGGCTCAGGCGCTGTCATGCCCCCGCTCACGCGACCAGGGCCTCCAATTGCCCGGCCAGTGTCTCGACGTCGGCGGCAGGCGTCCGACAGGACCGTGCCTGGCACACGTACGCCAGGCCCGGTTCGGCCGGACGTCCCTCGAACAACGGGCCGCTGTCGGGCTGGCCCCAGGCGACGACGGCGGCGGGAAGCCAGTGCCGACGGACCTCGGCGAGCAGGTCGGGCCGGTCGCCGGTGACGACGATCTCGTGGCGCCCACTCCACATGGGCAACGCCGCCACCAGGTCGGCGAGCCCAGCGGGGTGCCGCTCGAGGAGCGGTCGGGCGAGGTCGATGGTGCGATCCACCGCCCGATCAAGCCGCGGGTCGTCGGCGAATGCATTGGCGCGCAACAGCGCAGTCACGGCGATGGAGTTCGTCGCGGGAACGGCTCCGTCGAGGAACTCCTTGGGACGGACCACCAGCGCCTCGGCATCGCTGCCCGTCGTGTAGAAGCCGCCGGACTCATCGTCCCAGAACAGGTCGAGCAGCTGGGCGCCCACGACGAGCGCTCGATCCCGCCACACGGCCTTGCCCGTCCACTCGGACAGGCGCTGGCAGGCCTCGACCAGCCATGCATGGTCAGCCGCCACGGCCAGATGCCGAGCCCGTCCGCCCTGCCAGCTGCGCATGAGGCGACCGTCGGCGTACATGGTCGACAACAGGAATTCACAGATCTCCTCGGCGCGCTCGCCGTAGCCGGCGATCCCCGTGGCCGACGCGACCTCGGCCAGAGTCGCCGCGGCCATGGCGTTCCACTCGGTCAGCACCTTCTCGTCCCGGGCGGGCTGGACCCGCCGGGCCCGGGACGCCGCCAGGATGGACCTCGCCTCCTCCACCTCCGCCGGGCGTTCCAGCGGCGCCCCGACGGGTCGCACCGGGATGGACCGGCCTTCCCAGTTCCCAGCCTCGGTGATCCCGTACCACTCGGCCGCAGGCCCGACCAGGGCCTCCGGCAGGAGTTGCCGCAGTTCGTCGGGGGTGAAGGTGGCATGGCCACCCTCGACCCCGCCGGCGTCGGCGTCGAAGGAGGAATAGAGCGCGCCCTCCGGCGTCGAGAGGTCGCGTAGCACCCAGTCCATCGTCTCCTTGACGACGCGGAGATAGTCCCCGTGGCCCGTGGCCTGCCAGGCATGGAGGTAGGCCCGGCTGAGGAGGGTCTGGTCGGTGAGCATCTTCTCGAAGTGGGGCACGAGCCAGCGCGCATCCGTGGAGTAGCGGCAGAACCCGCCGACGAGGTGGTCGTAGATCCCACCGGCGGCCATGGCGTCGAGGGTCCGCACCGCCATGTGCCGGGCGTGCTCGGCGTCGGAGCCGCCGTGACCGGCGCGCCGGAGGCACAGCTCGACGAGAGTCGGGCGGGGGAATTTCGGCGCAGGTCCGAATCCGCCCCACTCCGGGTCGAAGCCGGCACTGAGTCCCGCCACCACCTGCCCGACCAGCGCGTCGGCGTCGAGCGCGGGCGCCCCGCCTCCGATCAGGGAGGCCGCAGCTCCCTGATCGGGTGCCTCGTGCAGCGTCTCGGCCAGGCGCAATTCCTTGCGAACGGCACCGACCAGGGCGTCGGCCTGCTCGAGGACCTGCGCCCGCTCGTTGACCCAGGCCTCGCCCAGTGCCCGTACGACGCGGCGGAACGCCGGCATCCCGTGCCGCTCCTCCGGGGGGAAGTAGGTCCCGGCGTAGAAGGGGCGTCCATCGGGTGTGCAGAACACCGACATGGGCCAGCCGCCCGAGCCGGTGAGCGCCTGGGTGGCCGACATGTACACCGTGTCGAGGTCGGGACGCTCCTCGCGGTCGACCTTGACCGAGATGAACCACCTCGCCAGGTCGGCCGCCGTCTCCGGGTCCTCGAAGCTCTCGTGGGCCATGACGTGGCACCAGTGGCACGAGGCGTACCCGATGGAGAGGAAGATCGGCTTGTCCTCTTCACGGGCCCGTCGCAAGGCCTCGTCGCCCCATGGGAACCACTCCACCGGGTTGTCGGCGTGCTGGCGGAGATACGGGCTCGTCTCGTCGGCCAGGTGGTTCACCAGAGGGATGCTAGGGCCGCCGTCCGGTAGGGCGCCGCACGCAGCGACACCCGTGCAAGGCTCAGGCGATGGAGCTTGAACTCAGGGGAAAGACGGCGCTCGTCACGGGAGGCAGCCGCGGCATCGGACTGGCCGTGGCCTCCAGGTTCGTCGAGGCGGGTGCCAACGTCATGATCACGAGCCGCACGGCGGAGGACCTGGCGGAAGCGGCCGCGGGCCTCGTGGCGGCCGGTGCGCCCGAGGAGCGGGTGGCCTGGGTCGCCTCCCACGTGGGGCGACCCGACGACGCCGTGGCCTGCGTCGCCGAGACCGTGGCGCGCTTCGGTGGCCTCCACGTCCTGGTGAACAACGCAGGGACCAACCCGTATTTCGGGCCCATGATCGACATCGACCTCGTGAGGGCGCAGAAGACGTTCGAGGTGAACCAGCTCTCGGTGCTCGTCTGGACGGCCGAGGCCGTCCGGGCGGGACTCCGCGGCTCGGTGATCAACGTCGCCTCGGTGGGTGGCCTGGGTGTCGAGCCGAACATCGGGTGGTACAACGTGACCAAGGCCGCCGTCCTCCACATCACCCGGCAGCTCTCCTTCGAGCTCGCGCCCGACATCCGGGTCAACGCCCTGGCGCCGGGCCTGGTGAAGACCAAACTGGCCTCGGCCCTGTGGGAGGGCCCCGGGGAGGAGCGGATCGCCCAGCACATCCCGTTGCGCCGGCTCGGCGTGCCCGACGACGTGGCCACCGCCGCACTCTTCCTGGCCTCCGACGCCTCGTCGTGGGTCACGGGTCAGACCTTCGTCGTCGACGGGGGGACCATCACCCAGCCCTCCGGCGGGGTGGGGTGAGCGGCGGGATCCTGCCGTGTCACACGACGCGGCCCTCTCCCGTCTGAAAGGCAGTCACAGAAGACGAAAGGTGGCGCACCATGGCACATGTGCCCTTGCAGGAAGATGCCACAGGCATCGTCCCCCGTCTGGCCGGCCGCTACACCAGGCGCCGCTTCGGGCAGATGGTGGAGCCAACGGCGGCGGCATCCCACCACTCCGGCGTGCTCGTCGCCATGGGCGTCCTCGAGACCGCGGTCGAGCTCGGCTGGAGGAAGCTCGACCCGACGCTCCGGTGGCTGGCGATCCAGGCGACCGGGACACGGATCGGCTGCTCGTGGTGCATCGACTACGGCTACTACGAGGGTATGCACAAGGGGGTCGACCCCGCGAAGGTCAGGGCCGTGACCGACTGGCGAGCGAGCAACCTCTTCGACGACCGGGAACGGGTCGTCCTCGAGTACGCCGAGGCGGCGACCTCGTGCCCGGCCGAGGTGTCCGAGGAGCTCGCCGCCCGGGTCCGGGCCCACCTGAGTGATGCGGAGTACGTCGAGCTGGCCGCATGGGTGGCGCTCGAGAACTTCCGTTCCCGTTTCAACGCCGGCCTTGGGCTGCGCAGTCAGGGGTTCTCCGACGCCTGTGACATCCCGATGCGCGATGTCACTGCCTGACGCCGAGGCCGACGCTGTCGTCTTCGAGGAGTGGCGGTCGCTCCTGTTCGGCATCGCCTACCGCATGTTGGGCAGCGCCGCCGACGCCGAGGACGTCGTGCAGGACGCGTGCGTGCGTTGGCTGCGCCGGCGCGGCGAGCCCGTCGAGTCCGTGCGCGCCTACCTGGTGACCATCGTGACGCGGCTCTGCCTCGACCAGCTCGATTCGGCCCGGGCGAAGCGTGTGACCTATACCGGGCCGTGGTTGCCCGAGCCTGTCGTGTCCGACGGGGCGTATGCGGCCGAGCAGGCTGACTCGCTGTCCCTGGCCTTCCTGGTGCTCCTCGAGGAGCTGACACCACTCGAGCGCGCGGCATATCTGCTCCATGACGTCTTCGGGTACTCGTTCGAGGAGGTGGCCCGGTCACTCGGGCGCTCGCCCGCTGCCTGCCGCCAGCTCGGAGCACGGGCCCGACGGCACATTGAGGAGCGCCGCCAGCGCTTCGATGCGGACCTCCGTCACGGCCGGGAGCTGACGGACCGCTTCCTGGTGGCCTGCGCGACCGGAGACCTCTCGGCCCTGCTCGACATGCTCTCCGACGACGTCGTCGTCTGGACAGACGGCGGCGGCAAGGTCCGCGCCGCCATGCGCCCAGTCGTGGGGCAGACGCGCAGTTCGCGGTTCCTGGTGAACGTGGCCAAGAAGGTCCATGGCCTGCCGCGCGCGGTCGTGCTCAACGGTCAGCCGTCGAGCGTGTTCGTCGACGCCGGCAGGGTGGTGGCGGCACTGGTCCTCGACATCATGGAGGGCAAGATCGTCGGGGTGCGGGTCGTCTCGAACCCGGACAAGCTCGAACGGCTCAGCGAGCAGCTCTCACGCGCCATGCCCTCCGGCGGGTCGTCCTAGGTCACTCCAGCTCCCGCCGCCGGACCTTTCCGGCCGCGGTGCGGGGGAGATCGTGGACGATCACGAGCTCCTTTGGCGCGGCCCAGGGGGCGATGGCGTCGGCCACCACCTGTCGCAATTCTTCCAGCGAGGGCGTGGCATCGCCGGGTACCACCCAGGCAACGACGCGCTCGCCCCATTCGGGGTCGGAGCGCTTCCAGACCGCCACCTCGGCGACGCCGGGGTGCGCGATGAGCGCCCGCTCGACGAGATCGGGCCACACCTTCTCGGCTCCCGTCGTGATGACGTCCTCGATCCGGCCGGACACCACGAGCCTCCCGGAGGAATCGAATCGGCCGGCGTCACCGGTGGCGAACCAGGTCGACGTGCCGTCGGGTCCCGTCACCCGGCCGTCCTCGCCGTCGCGGTAGGAGCGGAAGAGCATGGGCGCCCGAAGCAGGATCTCGCCCTCGCCCTCGCCCTCGCCGTCGCCATCGTCATCGGGAGTGCCCGTGGCGCGTGGGGCGGGTCTGAAGGCGACCTCCACCCCCGCGAGTGGCACCCCGTCGTAGACGAGGCCAGAGCCGGTCTCGGTCATGCCGTAGGTGGAGACCACATTGGGAGGGAGCGCATCCGGAGCCTTGCTGCCTCCGAGGAGCACGCAGGTGAAGACGGAGGGATCGAGGCGCTGCAACGCGGTCGCGACCAGGGCCACGTGGGTGGCGCGTCCCGACCGTCCCACCTCCTCGACGGCGTCCGCCTCGAACCCGGGGACGACCAGGAGGGAGGTTCCCGTGATGATCGACCGGGTGACCACGGAGAGCCCGCCGATGTGTGCCAGCGGCAGGCAGGCGAGCCAGGAGTGCCGTGTCGGGTCGATGCCGAGGCGCTCCGAGGTGGCCAGGGCCGAGGCGGCGATGGCATCGTGGGTCAGCACGACCCCTTTGGGTTGTCCCGACGTGCCCGACGTCGCGACCACCAGTGCGTCGCCATCGGCGACGGGGAGGCCGTCTCGGAGTGCGTGCTGCTGCCCGTCGGAGCCGACGATGCGGGTCGGGCGGAGTGCCTCGAGCATGGTCGTGCGGGCGGCCGGCGGGAGGCGGGGGTCGAGGGGGGCGGCGGCGTCCCCGGTGTCCCAGATGGCCCGGAGCGCATCGACAAAGCCCATTCCACCTGGGAGGTCGAGTGCGACGAGTTCAGGCACCGGCCAGTAGCGTAGGTCGCCGTGCAGACCGTGGTTACCGGAAGTCCTCATGATCCCCTCGACGACCTTCGCCCTCTCCCGGCGCCCGCATGGCAAGTGCAGGGTGCGTTCAAGGACATCCGCTACGAGGTGGCCGAGGGCATCGCGAAGCTCACGATCTGCCGACCGGAGCGCCGGAACGCCTTTCGGCCCCAGACGTTGTTCGAGCTGACCGAGGCGTTCACCGCGGCTCGAGACGACCCGGATGTGGGGGTGATCATCCTCTGTGGGGAAGGTCCGGACGCCTTCTGCTCGGGTGGCGACCAGAAGATCCGTGGTGATGACGGCTACATCGGCGACGACGCCGTGGCCGAGCGGGGCATCGGGCGCCTCAACGTCCTGGACCTCCAGATCCTGATGCGGCGGATTCCGAAGCCGATCGTGGCCATGATCGCCGGCTACGCCATCGGTGGGGGCCACATCCTCCACCTGGTCTGCGATCTCTCCATCGCCGCCGACAACGCACGGTTCGGCCAGACCGGGCCGAAGGTGGGGAGCTTCGACGGTGGCTACGGATCCTCCATCCTCGCCCGGACGATCGGCCTGAAGCGGGCGAAGGAGGTGTGGTTCCTGTGCCGCCAGTACGGGGCGGAGCAGGCCCTCGACTGGGGACTCGTGAATGCCGTGGTGCCGCTGGACGATCTCGAGCGCGAGACGGTGACGTGGTGCCGTCAGATGCTCACCCTCTCGCCGATCGCCTTGCGGATGATCAAGGCAGGGATGAACGCGGCCGACGACGGCCTGGCCGGCGTGCAGCAGCTCGCCGGAGACGCCACCATGCTCTTCTACATGACGGAGGAGGGGCAGGAGGGCAGGAACGCCTTCGTGGAGCACCGCGCCCCGGACTTCTCCCGGTTCCCGCGTCGCCCGTGAGCCCCCCGCTCAAGCTGTGGGTGGCCGGCGCGCGCCCCCGCACGCTTCCGGCGGCGGTCGTCCCCGTTGCCGTGGGGACCGCAGTCGGATACATCTCCAGCGGCCGACTCGTCATCTCCACCCACCAGACCTCGGCCGCCTGTCATGCCGCTCTCTGCTCCAACTTCGACCGCCGGCTGTCGTGGCTGAACGCGCTCCTGGCGCTCCTGGTGGCTTTGGGGATCCAGGTCGGGACGAACTACGTCAACGACTACGCCGACGGCGTGCGGGGGACCGACGAGCATCGGGTCGGGCCGGTCCGCCTCGTGGCGGGCGGCCTGGCCACCGTGCGGCAGGTCAAGCTCGCGGCCCTCGTCTCGTTCGGGGTGGCGGGCCTGGCCGGGCTGGCGTTGGCCGCACGGGTGAGCTGGTGGCTCGTCCCCCTGGGTCTGGTGTGTGGGATCGCGGGCTGGGCCTACACGGGGGGCCCCAAGCCGTATGGCTATCTCGGATTCGGCGAGTTGTTCGTCTTCGTCTTCTTCGGTCTCGTGGCCACGGCCGGGTCGGCGTACGTGCAGCACGCGGGGTTCGTGGTCTCATTCGGCGGGCACCTGTATTCGTACACCTACGGCTGGGCGTTCGCCCTGTCCGCGGGTGTGCCGGTCGGGCTGTTGGCGGCGGCACTCCTCGAGGCCAACAATCTCCGCGACATCGACACGGACGTAGAGGCGGGGAAGAAGACGCTTGCCGTGCGGATGGGACGACGGAACGCAGGTGTGCTCTACACCGTCACCCTCCTCGCAGCGGCGCTCTCTGTCTTGATCCTGGACAACTACCGCGCCTGGTCGCTCATCGCCCTGCTCGCGGCGCCGCTCGCCATCCAGCCGGTGCGGTTGGCGCTCGGTGACCGAAGTGGCAGGGAGTTGCTGCCGATGCTGGGGACGACGGCCCGGCTTCAGATCGCCGCCGGCGCCCTCCTCACGGTCGGGTTGCTCCTGTGAGGCCGGGCTCCACCGCGGCGAGCCAGTGATCGACGATCCGCGCCGCCTGGTCCGGCTGCGAGAGGTGGACCGCGTGGCCCCCACCCGGGACGAGCGAGGCGACGGCACGCGGCGCGAGCCGTGCGATCCTCAGTGCGTGCGAGGCGAATCGGGCGTCGTCCGCTCCGGCCATGGCCAGGACGGGGCAGGGGAGGGCCGCCAGCTGGTCCCAGAGCGGCTCCTGGGTACCGGCGCCGCACAATCGCAGGCTCGAGGCCAGGCCGGTTGCACTGTTGCGGCGCCGTTCCGAGAGGTCGGCGTCGTCAGTGGCAGTCAGTCGATCGAACATCGGACCCGCCAGCCATTCGCCGAGAAAACGGTCGACGTCACCGGAGGCGTCGAGCTCGGCCGCCAGCGCGTCGTCGGCGAGACGTCGCCGCTCCCGAGCGTGCGTGTCCTCGATTCCCCCCGTGGCGCCCACGAGGACCGCTCGGCTCACGCGCAGATCGTTCCCGCACAGCACGTGCAGGGCGACCCGAGCGCCGAGCGAGTAGGCGAAGAGATCGCAGGGCTCGTCGCCGATCGTCGTCCGGACCGACTCCGCCACGAGGGCCGCAGTGTCCGGAAGGTCCGTCCGCACGGCGTCGGATCCGGCGTGTCCGGGGAGGTCGATGGCCACGAGCGAGCGGGACTCGGCCAGTCGGACGCCGAACCGGCCGAACAGGCGACCGGTCTGGGTGAAGCCGTGCAGCACGACCAGGGGTGGGCCCGCACCGCGCACCTCGACATGGAGTGGCACGCCGGATGAGCGTACAGGCCACCTTCACCGCGACCCTGGTCGACGAATGGGCGCGGCTGGGAGTCACCGACGCGGTGATCTGCCCGGGCTCGCGGTCGACGCCTCTGGCCCTGTCCCTGGCGGAGCGCCTCCGGGTGCACGTGAAGCTGGACGAGCGGAGTGCTGCCTTCTACGCGCTCGGTCTGGCCATGGCAACGGGAAGGCCGACGGTGATCTGCGTGACGAGTGGCACGGCGGCGGCCGAGCTCCACCCGGCCGTGGTCGAGGCGCACCACGCACGGATCCCGCTGATCGTCTGCACGGCGGACAGGCCGCCCGAGCTGCACCACGTCGGGGCATCTCAGACGATCGAGCAGGCGGGCCTGTATGCGGGCGCGGTGCGGTGGGCCCACACCCCCGGTGTGCCGAGCGAGAGCCAGCAGGCCACCTGGCGGCCCCTGGCCGTCCAGGCCTGCGTCGAGTCACTCCAGGGAGCGACGGGGCCGGGCCCCGTCCACCTCAACCTCGAGTTCCGCGAGCCTCTGACGGGCGCGGCGGGGGACCTTCCCCAGCGCCCGGGTCCCCGGGCGTTCGTCCACGACCAGCAGGCGGTGTCCGGGTTGGCTGAGCCCCTCCGCGGCCGGGGCATCATCGTCGTCGGTGGCCAGGCACCGGAGCCGCCTGACTCCTTGCGCGTGCTGGGGCTGGCAGAGCGGCTCGGTTGGCCGGTCATGGCCGATCCGCGCTCTGGGAGCAGGACGGTGGGGACGATCGCGGCCGCCGACTCGATCGTCCGGACCCATCCACTGCTGCCCGAGTGCGTCGTCGTCCTCGGGGCGCCGTGGCTCTCCAGGGCGCTCGGTGAGTACATCTCGGATGCCGCCGGGGCTGGCGCGAGGGTGGTGGTGGTCGATCCGTGGCGCCAGTGGGCGGATCCCCTCCGCGTGGCGACGGAATTCCACTTCTGTCAGACCGATCCGTGGCTGTCGGCCGCGTACGAGCAGTCGTCGCCGTGCGACCCGGAGTGGCTCGGGTCGTGGCGGCTGTGGGAGGAACGAGCGCAGGCCGCCATTGCCGGCGTGCTCGGGACGGATCTCGGTGAGCCTCAGGTCGCCAGGCTCGTGCACCACCACGCCGCGGAGTCCGGGGCCACTCTCGTCGTCTCGGCGTCCATGCCGATGCGGGACCTCGAGTGGTATGCCACCACCGAGGTCACGCCGCCCCGAGTCCTGGCCAATCGAGGCGCCAACGGGATCGACGGGGTGGTATCGACGGCGCTCGGTGTCGCGGCGGCGGAGTCCGAATCTGGCGGCCGCACCGTCGCGCTGCTGGGCGACCTCGCCTTCCTCCACGACGTCTCCGGCCTCGTCAACCTGCCGGACCTTCCATGCACCTTCGTGGTCGTCGACAACGCTGGGGGGGGGATCTTCTCGTTCCTTCCCCAAGCTGGGTCGCTCGAAGCGGCGACGTTCGAGCGCCTCTTCGGCACACCTCCGAGCAGCGACCTGGGCGCGGTCGCGCGCGGGTTCGGGATTCCCGTCCGCCACGTGACGTCGTCGTCAGAACTCGGACCGGCTTTGAGATTGTCCGCGCCTGGCCCCGCGCTGGTGCGGGTGCGGGTGCCGGGTCGAGCCGAGAACGTCGCCCTTCACGAAGAGATCAACGAGGCGGTCCGTCTCGCGCTGACGTGAAGGCCGGCGAGGGCGTGGACCTCGAGACCCGCCCTGAGGGGCTCTTGAAGGTGAGCTCGACGTTGGCGTCCCCGGACATCTTCCAGCCCATCTCGTGGACACTCCGGTGATGCTGATCGCAGAGCTCCACCAGGTTGCACAGATCCGTCGGACCATCGTCGATCCAATGCCGGACGTGATGGACATCGGTGAATTCGGTGTACGTGCAACCCGGGAAGCGGCACCCCTTGTCGCGGCGCCGGATCTCAATCCGTTGGGCATCACTCGGATCGCGACGCGTCCTCCCGAGATTGAGGCTCTGCCCCGTCGGACCGTCGGCGGAGACGAGCACCTTGGCGTCACAGGCGATCCGCCGGGCGACCTCTCGCGAGACCGGACCTAGGACGTCGAGCTCGGCGCCGCCTGCACCTCCGGCCAGGAAGCTCATGTCGGCGTGGACGACCACAGTCGGTCGGTTTCGACGCATGCCGCCGGCCCGGGCCACTTGCGGGGCGCGGCCGGATTCTCCCGTGGCGTCGCTCTTGCACACGGCGACCAGTGCGTCGGCCAACCGCTGGTCGAACGGCGTCCGCTCGCGTCGGCCCCGGTTGGCCCGGGCGATCAGCGAGCTCTTCACGACCGCGTACTGGTCCTGGGGCAAGACACCCGTCAGGCTGCGACGCCGATCGTCGAAGCGGAGGAAGCGCCTGACGTAGGAGCCGGTCGCCTGCCCCTCGGACTGACTTCGTGCTGCGATGGCGAGCTCACGGACCTGCTTGGCCGACCAATGGGTCGCCTGTTCGGCCAGCGTGGCATCGGTGTCGGGTTTGGCCACCTCGACGAGGGGCTTGACCTGGTCGAACGACAGCTTTCCCTGCGAGAGGGCGTCCGAGATCTTTGGGAGCTGATGGAGCTTGGCGGCCGCGGTGACCCACTCGCGGGCGGTTGTCGCCGTGACGCCACAGCGCTGGACGAGCCAGGCCACCATCGACGTGGCGCCGTCGACTCTCCAGGCCTTGCGCCGGTCGAGCTCGACCACCGCGTCGAGCAGCTGGCTCTGATGTGCGGAGATGGCGCGGTGATGCTGCGCCACGCTGGCCACCAGGGTCTCGGTCCGACGTGACACGGTGTCGGGACGGGGTCCGTCTCGGAGGGTGGTGGTTGCCATGCGAAGCATGAACGGTCCCCGGTCGAGGGACGAAGTGCGTCACCTGGAAACAGGCGACGCTGGGCTCGGCGTTCGTCGGCCTCAGCGATAGCGGGCGGCCGGCACCCACTCTCCGTGGCTGCGGAGAGGCAGCCGTTCGGGTAGATGGATGATCGCCTCGGCGCGACCGCGACCCATGGTGGATGCGTCGAGCACGTAGAGGTGACTCGTGCCCGTGTTCGCGTCATCGACCACGGTGAGCAGCCAGCCCTCGTCGTCGCTGCGCCCGTCGTCGGCTCGGACGAAGATCGGCTCGCTGGCCCTGCGCCACGGACCCGGGTTCCAGGCCGCGACCTCGCTCCGGTCCAGGTCGAACTTCAAGAGGCCCTCGGGGGAAGCGGGCGTTTCCCACCGGCCCGGTCCGCGCCGCGGCCCCGCGTTCACTGGGCCGTCGCCCCAGCTCATCTCGACGCAGTACCCATACCGGAAGGCGGAGCCCTCGCACAAGGCATCCATGCGTGGATACTCCACGTGGCGCTCGTCGACCTGTACCCGTTCCAGCCGATCGCCCTCGATCCGCCACCGTTCCAGCAGGCCGAGGCTCCCACCGATGGCCGTCAGACCGATCCCCTCGGGGCCGACCACCGATGCCGAGAGGTCGACCGGCTGCCCGGTCTCGGGAGCCTCGTAACGACAGACGTACAGCTCGATGATGCCGTCCTCGCCGCCCCTGCCGATCTCCCTCGCCCCAAGCACATGGGTCACCAGGCAGGGGTCGAGTCGGATCCACCGCACCCCCGACCCGTCGCCGCCGCGCCGCACGACGCCGACCCAGCCCTCCGCACCTGGCACCCAACCGAAGGGCACCGCGCTCCCCGAGGCGTCGGGGAGACGGGCCGTCGGCGACTCGATGAAGACGACATGATCAGTCGTCACGGCAATGTCGTGCTGCCACGTGGCCCGTTCGAGCGCCACCGACTGGGCACTGCGCAGACCGCCGCCGGCTTCCCATTCCCCGAGGCGGAGCCAGATGCCGTCCGACTCGTCCAGGCCCACCGCCGCATCCGCGCTGGCACCGTTGCCCGCGCCTCCCGCGCCATCCCGTCGACGGTCGACCCCGTCGTCGACGGCGAACAGCACGCGACTGCCGTCGGCCGCCACTCGGTGCACGTGCGAGGCGATGGGCACCGTCAGGCCGCCGGAGAACTCCTCGGGCTCCAGGAGCCGTGAGTACTGCGACGGGAGCCCGGTCTCGGGAAGCGCCAGGACCGACCCGGCGTGCCAGAACACCCCGGCATCGGCATCGGATTCCCGGCTCAGGAAGGTCACCGCCTTGCCGTCGCGTAGCTCCACCGCATGGAGAGCGCCCCCGGGTTGACGCACCTTGCCTTCGGCGGCGACTCCGTGGCCATCAGCACGGCCATCACCACCCGCAGCACCGCCACCACCATCACCCACGCCACCCCGTCCTCCCGGCACCGTCGCCGGGCCGACCCGGAAGAGGGTCCCCTGCAGGTCCGGCGGCAACGAGCCCTCCATCGGCAGGGCGGGGCCCCACCCGGACCCGATCACCCGACCGCCCCGCTCACGCTGATCACCATGCGGCCGATCAACCTACCTGCGTATGGCAAAGTCGCGGCATGCCGACGTTTTCCGAGGACCTCGCGTTCCGCGGCCTCATCCACCAGATGACTGATTCCGAGCTCCCCAAGCGGCTCGACCAGCCCGGACTCACGGTCTACGCCGGCTTCGACCCCTCGGCCGACAGCCTCCACGTGGGCAATCTCCTCCAGCTGTGCACGCTTCGCCGGTTCCAGGAGGCGGGACACAGGCCGATCTCGCTCGCCGGTGGCGGCACGGGCATGATCGGCGATCCCGGCGGGAAGGAAGACGAGCGGCAGCTTCTCGACCTCCAGACGATCGAGGGCCACCTGGCGAGCATCCGTCCCCAGCTCGGCCAGTTCCTGGACCTCGAGAACGACCGTGCGCTCCTCCTCAACAACGTCGACTGGCTGGGCGGCATCTCGGTCCTCGAATTCCTCCGGGACGTCGGCAAGCACTTCACGGTCAACCAGATGGTCGGCAAGGAGTCGGTCAAGACGCGGTTCGAGCGGCCGGATCAGGGGATCTCGTACACCGAGTTCAGCTACATGCTGCTGCAGGCCTACGACTTCCTCCGCCTCCACGTCGACCACGGGTGCGAGGTCCAGATCGGGGGCAGCGACCAGTGGGGCAACATCACCGTGGGCGTCGAGCTCATCCGCAAGGTCTGTGGTGACGAGGTCTGGGGCCTCACCACGCCGCTGATCGTGAAGCCCGACGGCACCAAGTACGGCAAGACCGAATCCGGGACGGTCTGGCTCGATCCCGCTCGGACCAGCCCCTTCGCCATGTACCAGTTCTTCGTCAACTCCTCGGACGAACAGGTCGGCCAGCTGCTCCGGTTCCTTACCTTCCTGAGTCACGACGAGATCGAGGCTCTGGACGCCGAGACGGCGGACGCGCCGCAACGCCGTGCCGCCCAGAAGGCCCTGGCCCGCTCCGTCGTCGCTCTCGTGCATGGCCAGGCGGAGGTGGCGAAGTGCGAGGAGGCGTCGGAGGCGCTCTTCGGCGAGGAGATCGCTAGGCTGAGCGAGGAGATGCTCCTGGCCGTCACCGGGGACGCGCCAACCACCGAGATCCCCCGAGGCGAGATCGGCAACGGCCTGACCCTCGTCGACCTCCTCGAGCGCACCGGTCTGGCCAAGTCGAAGGGGGAGGCCAGGCGCACCATCGACCAGGGGGGCGCCTACGTCAACAACGTCCGTCAGACCGACGCCGCCCGCACGCTGAGCCCGGCTGACCTCCTGCACGACCGCTATGTCGTGGTGCGCAAGGGGAGGCGCGAGGTGCACATCGTCCGCGCCACATGAGGCGCCGCGTCCTGGCTCCCTTCGTCCTGCTCATGCTCGGCTCCGCCTTCACCCTGACGTCGTGTGCCGGAGCCGACCAGCAGGGCGACGCCGCGCACCGGATGTCGGCCTGGGTCGGCGGGACCAGCTTCGGGGCGGACATCGGCACGCTCATTGCCGACAACGCACGGGTGCCCAAGGTCGCGGCCAACGGATCGGGCGCCCTGCATGCCGCCTGCAGCACGACGCTCAACGACGCCCAGATGGCCTACGCCGAGCTGCCGTCGCCCGACCCCGACGTGAACCAATGGCTCGACAGCGCCTACACGCTGGAGCAGACGTCGGCCAACGACTGCTACGACGCCGCCGGACCCCACACGAAACTCCTGACCGAGTCCCTGCGCGACGGCATCAAGGCCGAGGCGCTGTTCAACGAGGCGCTCCAGCGGATACGCCAGATCGACGGCAAGGCGGTCTCCACCACGACCACCACCGACAATTCGGCGGGGGGCATCCTCGGGTGAGCCCGACGCGAGACGTGCCCGGCGCCGGCACTCCCGAGAAGACCTCAGAGGACGACGAGCTCGACCGCCATCGCCGGCGCGTGCTGTGGGCGCTCCCGACGGGGCTCTACCTGATCGGGAGTCGCCATGGGGAAGAGGTCAACCTGATGACGGCCAACCTCGTGGTCCAGGTGTGCATGGAGCCCAAGCTGGTGGGCGTGGCGCTCGAGCGTGACTCCGTGACCGCCCGCCTGGTGAACCAGGGCGGATCGTTCACGATCTCGCTGCTGCACCGGGCGGACCGCGACGTGGTGCGGCGCTTCGTGAAGCCGGTGACCGAGGTCGATCGGGCGCCTGACGGCGCCATCCTCTCCATGTCGGGCCACCCCGTCACCGAGGCTGGGCCTGGTCGGGCCCCCGTGCTCACTGCCGCCGCGGGCTACCTGGTCTGTGCCCTCAGCCGCGCCGAGGAGCTCGGGAGTCACACGCTCGTCATCGGGGAGGTCGTCGACATCGGCGGCGAGCCGGCAGAGGCCGAGATCCTCCGCATGGAGGACACCCGCATGCACTACGGAGGCTGACCCAGGAGCAGGAGCAGGGGGCCGGGGCGGAATCGCCGGCGGGCCTGGTCCGGCCGCCGGAGCAGAGCAGGCGTCAGCCCGCGGCGCCGTCCTCCCGGGCCTCGGGTGGCCGCAGGTCGATGCGCAGGGTGAGGACCCCGTCCACGAGCTCCGCCTCCGCATCGCCGATCATGGCGTAGTCGGTGTAGTCCCGCTGGGCCTGCTCTCGGAAGCGCTGGCGCTCGGCCCCTTCGATCGGCGGCATGCCGCGGGTCCGTACGGCCTCGGCTCGCTCGCGGAAGCGTGTGATCATCGCCTGGGGATCGAAAGCGGGCACGGCGGTCAGCGTAGAGGCTGCACACTCCGTCGGACCCACGTCGGACCCACGTCGGACCCCCGGCCGGGGCCACCGCCTGCCGGGTTCCGGGAACCGGCCCCGGCTGCATGGGACAATTGCTCCCGTGACCTGGGCCAGGGCAGGCCGGTCGCCCGAAGCCACTACACTGGTCCGGCGGCGAGATGGCCCGTACGGTCTGGCCGTGGGGGCGGGACGCGACGGTGCGGACCGGGTGTGACAAGGAGTTCTCGTGAAAAAGGGACGCCATCGGCGCTTCGAGGAAGCGCGCAGCCTCAAGCGGTCGTCGACCGAGTCAACGGGACGGTGTCCCGAGTGCGGGGCTGAGCCTGACGACGTCCACGCGTCGTGGTGCCTCGCCGAGGAGGACAAGTACGACCGCATCCTGGGCTCCATTCCGGCGCCCTCGTACTCGGACGACGACCCGCTGAAGGACTAGCTGTCGCTGCCCTCCGTGGACGCCGCAGCAGCCGCCGCCGCCGCCCCAGTCGTCACCGCGACCGCCGCAGTCCCCGAGGCGTCCGGTTCCGCACCGCCGGCCTCCGCTCCGTTGTGCCGGCTCCGCACCGCCGGATGGGGGAGAGCCACCCCCTTGGTGCGCAGGACCTCGCGCTCGCGCACCAGCGCCACGAAGCGGTCGTACACCTTCGGCCCCACCATCTTGGTGAGCTCGGCCTGCATCTCCTCGTAGACGGGCTTGCTCCCGACGAACGCGTCGGGCTCCTCGGTGCACCACCAGTGGAACTCACGGCCGCCCTTGCCCCAGTGGCGCCGGTCCCATTGGCGGACGACCGAGGTGACGTGGCCCTCGTCGTCGTCGACCTGGTCCTCACGGCGAAGGGGGAGCTGCCAGCACACCTCGGGCTTGAGCGTCATCGGGTTGACCCCGCGCCGCACCGCCGCGATGTGGAAGGCGCAGCCCGCCCCGGCCGGGAAGCCAGGGCGGTTGAGGAAGATGCAGGCGTCCTTGTGCAGCCGCGTCACCGTCTCGCCCGCCTTGTTGGTGTGGATGACGGACTTCTTGACCCCGTGGTTCTGCCAGTCCTCCGGGGTGAGCGTGGCGGCCACCTTCTCGACGTGCCGGGCGTCCTTCTTGTCGACGAGATGCGCGCCGTAGCTGCAGCACCCCTGCACCAACTCCGGTGCGGGCCCCGTGAGCACTCCCTGGCACCCGTTGCCGAAGATGCAGGTCCAATTGCTCGTCAAGAACGTGCTGTCGAACACCCACGTCCGCTCCTCGTCCTCGTCCTCGAAGCTGAGCCACTCGTGCGTGTCCGTCGGTGTGCGCGCCACGACGTGGCACGTTACAGCGTGCAAGCGACGCGCCGATGCACTCTGGTCGGCGCGTGCGCGGCGCCACCGGTCAGCCCGCCCCGCCACTCCTCATCGACCCGGGTCGGGGGCCGGACCCGGGTGTGCCGACCTTTGCCTCAGGCCGGTGGCGCGGATCCGAGGTGCTGGATCCCCACGATCGGCCCGTTGAGCTTCTTGCCCGGGATGGCGGTGTAGACGGAGCCCAAGAACGGGGCGTCGCCGTAGTTGAAGACCCCGCCGTCCGCTCCGACCTCCCAGTAGCCGTTGCCCGAGTGGGTGACCGCGATGCCGACGATGGGGGCCACGAGGTGCTGGCCGGCCTTGAGTGAGCCGGGCACCGAGCCGTAGAAGCCGATGTCGTAGGTGAAGACCCCGCCGTCGGAGGCGACCAGGATGTAACCCTGACCAGAGGCCGCGGCGGCGATGCCGACGATCGGGGCGTTGAGGTGCACGGTGACGCCGCCTTCGTACTGGGCGTCGCCCTCGGCGAAGACGTTGCCGTACTGGTCGGTGAGCCAGGCCCCCAAGCCGGTGGTGTCCGCCGCCATGCCGACGATCTTGGCCCCGGCGGGCAACTGGACGGCGGGGAGGGCGGGCACCGAGCCGAAGTTGTAGATCTTGCCGTTCTGGGCGGCCAGCCAGTAGCCGGTCTCGGTGGGCGGGGCGGCGATGGCCGCGATGGGCGAGGGCAGGCTCTGGCCCCCGAGGGAGCCGTAGAAGTTGGCCCCGCCCAGGGCGTAGACCCCGCCGTCTGAGCCCACCATGACGTAGCCGGAGGGGCCCGGTGAGTTGGCCAGGCCCACGATGGGGGCGTTGAGGTGGTTGTTGGCCAGCGACCCGTTGAAGAGCAGCCCGAAGTCGAAGATCCCGCCCTCGTTCCCGACCAGGCGGTAGCCGTTGTAGGTGGGCGTCGTGGGCGTCGTGGGCGTCGTGGGTGTGGTCGGCGCCGTCTGCACCACCTCGACGGCGCCGATGGTGCAGGATCCGTTGAGCCCTTGCCCCCGGGTCTGGCCACGCTGGTCGGTGCTGACCCCGGACGACGAGCACGTGGCCGACGGGATGGCCCCGACGGCCGGACTGGTCGCGGCGGGGAGCAGGGTCTGCGTCGGCCCGCCGTTGTTCGCCAGCGTGCCGAGGCCGGCGCTCTGGCCGATGATGTCGGTCGCCGCCGGTGTCCCACACGTGGAGTCGTCGATCAGGTTGTCGCCCTGGGAGGTCAGCGTGCCACCCCCAGAGAAGGTGCAGTTGGTGCCCACGATCCCGCCGGAGACCCCGTTCGCCACGATGCTCTCGGCGATGCCGAGTTCGGAGAGGTCGTTCGTGCTGATGTTGCCCCCACCCGAGCCCGAGGTGTTCCCGCTGATCGTGTCGAACTCGAAGGTGGTGCTGATCCCGCTCGGTTGCGAGCAGTTCGTGCTGAAGAAGCCGCCACCGAGGGTCGGCGCGCTGTTCCCCGTGATGGTGTCGTTCGTCAGGTTGATGTCCTGGCAGTAGTTCGACAGGATCCCACCGCCGTCGCCCAGGTAGGAGGTGGCGCCGATGGCATGCGTGGGCACCTGGTTGTCGCTGATGGTCGACTGGGTGACCGTCTCGAGCGCACCGTCGGTCCAGTCGAAGATCCCTCCGCCGGCCTCGCTGGCCGTGTTCGAGCTGATGTCGACCTGGCTGAGGGTGATGCTGTTCTCCAGGTACAGGCCACCGCCCACGTAGGCGCTGTTGCCGTCGATCGAGCCCCCGGTGAAGGTGTTGGCCCCTCCCACGACGTCCAAGCCGCCGCCGTAGCCAGTGTTGCCGGTCACCCAGACCGCTTCGTTTCCGTTGACGGTGTCGTCAGCGAAGGTGTTGGTCCCGTTGTTGATGTAGACGCCGCCGCCATAGCCGTTGTCCGTGTCCGCCACGCCGGCGGTGTTGTCGTCGATGGTCTCGTTGGTGAACGAATTCGTGCCCGCGTCGATGTAGACGCCGCCACCCTCGCTGTGCGCGGTGTTGTTGCTGATCGTGTCGCCCGAGAAGCTCGGGTCACCCGACGAGATGTACACCGCTCCGCCGAGGTCTGCGGCCGTGTTGCCCTGTGTGCTGTCGGAGCCTCCGAAGGTGACTCCGGAGATCGTCCCGTTGGCACTTTCGAGCGCCAGGCCGCCGCCATTGCTGCTGGTGGAGTTCCCGGCGTCGGCGGGTGAGCTTGTGCCCGTGCCGCCGACGGTGCCGCCCGTGATGGTCAGGCTTCCGGTGCCGGCGTAGATCCCGCCCCCGTCGCCACCTGCGTTGTTGTCGCTGATGGTGTCGTCCGACAACGTCATGGAGGTGCCGCCCTCCTGGTCGAGTGCGCCGCCTCGGCCCCCTGCGCCGTTGCCGACCAGGGTGGAGTTGTCGACGGTGAGCACCCCGCTGTTCTGGATGGCGCCCCCGTTGTTGATGGTGGTGTTGTCGTTGATCAGCGAGTTCTGGTCGACCGTGGCCGTGCCGCCGTTGAAGAGGCCGCCCCCACTGCCGCCCTGGGTGGTGTTGCCCGTCACGACGGAGCCGTGGACGGTGAGGGTGCCGGAGTTGAAGATTCCACCGCCGCTGTCGCTGACGGTGAACCCGCTGATCTCGTCGGTCTCGAGCGTCACCGCGCCATTGGCATTGTCGACGGCGCCGCCGTCCGAGGGAAAGGTGGACGCCCCGGAGGCTTCTCGCAGCCAGAGGTTCTGCAGGGTGACCGTGGTGCCGTCAGGGCTGGTGCCGACCGTGAAGAGTGGATCGGAGGTCAGGCCGGGCTGCACGATGGCGGTGGGGTCCGTGCCTGCCGTGTACGCCGGTCCCTGAATGGTGATGCTCCGGTCCGGTAGGTCGATCGTGATCGGCGTTTCGTCATACGTGCCGGCGGCGACCGAGATGGTGGCCACGCTCGTGTAATCGACCGTCTCCGACCCGTAGGTGGCGTCGCTGTTGGTCAGCAGCGCCACGGCGTGGGCGATGGTCTTGAGCGGCCCGTTGTAGGACTGGGCACCTGCGGCCGGGGTGAGGCCGTCGTTCGTGTCCGATCCGGTGGCGGCGTTCACGTAGATCGTGGTAGGCGTCGTCACTGACCCCGACGACGCCCCGTACTCGACCGCGCCGATGGTGCAGCTCTCGCTGGGGCCGGCGTGCCGGTTGAACTCGCGCTGGTCCACCGTGACCGTGCACGAGGCACTGGGGACGGCCCCAATCGCCGGGCTCCCGACGTCTGGGAGCAGGGTCTCGGACGGCCCGCCGTTGGCGGCCAGGGTGCCGAGGTCGGGCGCCGTGTTGTCGATGTCGGTGGACCCGTTGGGGTGGCACGTTGCGTCGTCTTCGAGGTTGTAGCCCCCGGACGTGAAGTCGGTCACGGCGCAGTTGGATCCGTCTCCGCCGGCCACGATGCTGTTGGTCAGGGTCACGGCCAAGTCGGACGCCGCACTCAGGTTGTTCCCGGTCCCATCGCCCAGGTTGGAGTCGACGGTGTCGTTGACGAGATAGGCATGCCCGCCCGCCGACGTGCAGTTGGTGCTGAACAAGCCGCCTCCGGTCCCAGGGGAATTGGCTGCATTGTTCGCAGAGAGCGTGTCGTTGGTCAGGTGGAGGGTGGCGCAGGCGTTGACATAGAGCCCACCACCGGCGCCCGACGTGAGCAGACCGTTGGTCTCCGACCCCTGCGCCTCGTTGTTGTCGATGAGCGACTGGTTGATAGTCAGGTCATCGGAGGCGTTGTCGACCAGGAGCCCCCCGCCGCCGACCACTGCGTTGTTGGACTCGATGGTGTCGTCCGTGAAGGTCTGGGTGCCGCTCTCGGCGGCCACGCCGGCGCCGTTGGCGGCCCCGTTGCCCGAGATCGTGTCGTCGGTGTAGGTGTCCGTGCCGCCGATGAGGAGCCAGATGCCGCCACCGTAGGTGTCGTAGCTCGCGAGGTAGGCCACGTTGCTCTCGATCTGCGAGCCCGTGATGTCGAGGCTCTCCCCGGACTCCACGCCGATGCCGCCACCGCTGCCGTCGGCATGGTTGTTGTTCACCTGGGAGTCGGTGACGGTGAGGGTGACGCCGCTGGTGCCGTAGGCGGAAATCCCCCCGGAGTTCTGATCGGCGGAGTTGGACGAGATGGCGCTGCCGCCGTTGATGGTCACAGCGTCGGCGGCTGTGACGGCATTGTCGAAGACGCCGCCGCCGCTGTCGCTCGCCGTGTTGCTCTCGACGGTCGTCCCGGTCAGCGTCGTGGGACCGGTGCCCTCGTTGGTGTCCGCCACGCCACCGCCGTAGCCGTTCTGCGCCGTGTTGGACCTGACGGTGTCGTCGGTGAGCGTCAGCGTCCCGGCGTTGGCGATCCCGCCACCGTCGGCGAACGCCCCACCACCGACACCCTCGGCGTTGAGTGTCGACTCCCCGTCCTCGATGGTCAGGTCCGAGATGCTGGCAGTGGCGCCGGGCTCGACGATGAAGACACGGTCCAAGGTGGCGCCGCTGACGAATGTCGACGCCTGCCCGGCTCCGGTGATCGTCACGTCACCGGCGATCTTGAACTCCCCGGTGCCCTGGGGATTGCTTGCGTTGTACGCATTGGCGATGGCGTAGGTGGTGGCGGCCAGCACGATGTCGACCGCCGTCCCCGTCCCCAGGTTGCTCGATGCCTCGATGGCCGACCGCAGCGTGCAGGTGCTCGCCGTCGACACACAGGTGGTCCCGCCAACGGTCTGCAGTCCGAGGTCCGACGTATCGTTCACGGTGAAGACCGTGGTCGCCCCGGCCGGGCCGGCGCTGAGCGCCTCGAACCCCACACCGACGCCGGTGCCGAGAACCAGAGACAGGAGAAGGAGACCTGCCCCGAATCGACCGACGGACCTTCGCATCGTGCAACCTCCAATGGCCACCCGGCGATTCCGCGGTGAACTCGGGCTGAACGTACACCGGAACCAACCCCAATTGCACCGGATCGAAGCCGAATTGCGATGACCGTGTGGTGCGGAGTGGGGGCCGCCGAGCCGATTCCGGGGGCACGACCGCGGCGGGGGGCCCTGGCCGCCGCACGCACCCCGTAGACTCGTTCCCATGGCAACGACCACCGAAGATCTCCAGACCACCAGCCCCGTCGTGACCCTCACCCCCGAGGCGCACGAGACCGTGCTGCAGGCCATGAAGCAGGAGCCCGATCCGGGCAGCCTGGCCCTGTGGCTCGAGGTGCGCGGCGTGCAGGCCGGCGTCTTCGTCTACGACCTCTACTTCCAGGCCATCTCCGACGCCGACGAGGCCGACGCCCGCCACGCGCAGGACGGGATCGAGGTCATCGTGCCGGCCGCCAGCGTCGACCAGCTGCGCGGGGCCCGCCTGGAGTGGTCCGAGGAGGGCGGAGGCGGGCTGGTCCTGGTCAATCCGAACGCGCCGAGCCCCGAGGAGGCCGCCCCGGGCGTCCCGCCCGAGGTGCTGGCCAAGGGCATCACCGGACCGCTCGCGCTGCGCGTCGTGGCCGTGCTGGAGCAGGCCGTCAACCCCTCCATCGCCAGTCACGGCGGCCGGGCCGATCTCGTGGCGCTGGACGAGGACGACGGCACCGCCTACCTGAGGCTGTCGGGCGGATGCCAGGGATGCGCCATGTCGCAGATGACGCTGCGCCAGGGGATCGAGACCACGCTGCTCGAGGAGGTCCCCGAGCTCACCAAGGTGCTCGACGTGACCGATCACGGCAGCGGCGAGAACCCCTTCTACGCCTGAGCCACGCCGGCGGGAGCCGTGCGCTCCCAGCTCAAGGGCACCATCGGCCGTCCGGTAGCGTGGCCCTGTGCTGCGTTTCCTGACCGCCGGAGAGTCCCACGGTCGCGCCCTGGTCGTCATCGTCGAGGGCCTGCCGGCCGGAGTCCCCGTCGAGGCGTCGGACATCACCGACGAGCTGGCCCGGCGGCGTCTCGGCTACGGCCGTGGTCCCCGCATGCGCTTCGAGGCGGACGAGATCAGCCTGGTCGGCGGCATCCGTCACGGCCGGACGCTGGGTTCGCCGGTCGCCATAGAGATCGCCAACACCGAGTGGCCGAAGTGGACCGAGGAGATGTCCCCCGATCCGGGAGCGCCGACCAAGGTGCTGACCCAGCCCCGGCCCGGCCACGCCGACCTGGCCGGCATGCTCAAGTACGGCTTCGAGGACGCCCGCGACGTGCTCGAGCGCGCCTCGGCCCGCGAGACGGCGGCCCGGGTGGCGGCCGGCACGCTGGCCAAGCTGCTGCTGGCCCACCTCGGGGTGTCGATCGTGAGCCACATCGTGGCGCTGGGGGCGGCCGCCACGGGCCCCGACAGCCCTCGCCCGGGCCCGGCCGACCTCGACCAGGTCGACGCCAGCTCGGTGCGTTGCTTCGACCCGGCGGTCGAGACGGCGATGATCGAGGAGATCAAGGCGGCCGGCAAGGCCGGGGACTCGCTGGGCGGGGTGGCCGAGGTGCTGGCCTACGGCGTCCCGATCGGCCTGGGCAGCCACGTGCAGTGGGACCGCAAGTTGGACGCCAACCTGGCCCAGGCGCTCATGTCGATCCAGGCCGTCAAGGCGGTCGAGATCGGCGACGGCTGGGACAACGCGGGACGTCGCGGCTCGGAGGCGCACGACGCCATCCGCTACGACGAGGCCGAGGGGTACGTGCGGCCGACCGCCCGGGCCGGCGGGATCGAGGGCGGCATCTCGAACGGGGCGCTCCTCGTGGCCCGGGTGGCCATGAAGCCGCTGGCCACCTTGAACCGCCCCGTGCTCGAGACGGTCGACGTCGCCACCAAGGAGTCGACGCTGAGCTTCCGCGAGCGCACCGACACCACGGCCGTGCCGGCCATGGGCGTGGTGGCCGAGTCGATGACCGCGCTGGTGCTGGCCAACGAGGCGCTGCGCAAGTTCGGTGGCGACTCGCTCTCCGAGGTGGTGCGCAACCGCGACGGCTTCGTCGCCGCCCTGGGCTCCACCCCGTCGGCCGCGGCGGGTGCGCCCGGCTCGGGTGCCTTCGGAGGCAACGAGCCCGAGCAGACGCCCGACACCGGTCGCGCCGCGGGATGACCCCGCGCCTCCTGCTGGTCGGGATGATGGGCGCGGGCAAGACCACCACGGGGCACCTCCTGGCCGAAGAGCTCGGCTGGGGTTACCGCGACTCCGACGCCGACGTCGAGGCGGCCACCGGACTGACCGTGCCCGAGCTCTTCGCCCGCGACGGCGAGGCGGCGTTCCGTCAGGCCGAGGCCGACGTGCTCGCCCAGGCCTGCGCCGACCCCGCCCCGTCGGTGGTCTCCGTCGCCGGCGGGGCCGTGCTGCGACCCGAGAACCGCCGGCTCATCGCCGGGAGCGGCACCGTGGTCTGGCTCCGCGCCCGACCCGGGACCCTGGCCGCCCGGGTGGGCGACGGCGCCGGGCGTCCCCTGCTCGGCGACGACCCGGCGGAGGCCATGGTGCGCCTCAACGAGGTCCGCGCCCCGCTGTACGCCGAGGTGGCGGATCTCGTGATCGACGTCGACGAGCTGCCGCCCGAGGAGGTCGCCCGGCGCATCCTGGCAACGGCCGGCGCAGTTGCCACCGACGACGTCACCGCGGCCGGGACCGGGGGGGAGTGACCGGTCCCGTGCGCGCCCTGTCCGTCGACCTCGCCGAGCGCGCCTATCCGGTGCTGGTCGGCCCCGGCGCGCGCCACGAGATCGCACGCTTCCTGCCGCCCGGCGCCAAGTCGGCCGTGATCGTCACCCAGGAGGCGATCAGGGACGCCGGCTGGGTGGACGGTCTGAACCCGGGCCTGCCCGCCACGACCCTCCTCATCCCCGACGGGGAGGACGCCAAGACGCTCGCCACGGTCGAGGACCTGGCGCGCCGCTTCGCCCGGGCCGGTCTCTCGCGGGCCGACGTCGTCGTCGCCGTCGGCGGGGGGATCGTGACCGATGTCGCGGGCTTCGCCGCGGCCACCTACCACCGCGGGACGCCCTACGTGAACGTGGCCACCACGCTGCTCGGCCAGGTCGACGCCGCCATCGGTGGCAAAACGGGGGTGAACCTCCCCGAGGGGAAGAACCTCGTCGGCGCGTTCTGGCAGCCCACCGCCGTGCTGTGCGACACCGAGACGCTCTCGTCGCTGCCCCCGCGCGAATGGGCCTGCGGCCGCGGCGAAATCGCCAAGTACGCCTTCCTCGGCGACGGCCCCCAGGCGGACCAGCCGATAGAGGAGCAGGTGGCGCGCTGCGTGGGGATCAAGGCGGCGGTCGTGGCCGAGGACGAGCGCGAGGGTGGCCGACGCATGGTGCTCAACTACGGCCACACCCTGGCCCACGCGCTCGAGGCGGCGGCGCTGGCGGACCACCACGAGTGGGACCTGCGCCACGGGGAGGCCGTGGCCATCGGGATCGTCTTCGCGGCCCTCCTGGCGCAGCGGCTCGGTCGCATCGACGAGCGCCGCGTCGACGACCACCGCAAGGTGATCGGGAGCTTCGACCTCCCCACCGACCTGCCGTCGGGTGCCGACGCCACGGAGCTGGTGACGTTCATGGGTCGCGACAAGAAGGCGCAGCAGGACCTCACGTTCGTGCTCGACGGGCCCCGGGGCGTGGAGCCGGTGCACGGCGTCGCCGCCGCCGACGTGGTCGCTACCCTGGCAGCCATGGGTGTGCGCACGTGAGTCTCGTCCTGCTCCTCTCGGGACCAAACCTGAACCTCCTCGGCGAGCGGGAGCCGGAGGTCTACGGGACCGACACGCTCGCCGACCACGTGGCGCGGGCGGGGTCGGCCGCGGCGCGCCACGGCCTCGAGCTCGAGCACCTGCAGTCGAACCACGAGGGGGAGCTGATCGACGCGGTCCACGGGGCGCGGGGGAGGGCGGACGCGTTGGTCATCAACGCCGGTGCCCTGAGCCACACCTCGTGGTCCCTGCACGACGCGGTCGCGGCGTTCGACGGGCCCGTGGTCGAGCTGCACATCTCGAACCCCGCCGCCCGCGAGCCGTTCCGTCACACCTCGGTGCTGGCCCCGGTCGCCTCCGGGGTCGTCGCCGGGTTCGGGGGACTCGGCTACGAGCTCGCCGTCGACGCCGTCGCCGCACTACTGAAGGGAACCTGAGCCGCCATGAGCACGAGCACGACCACGACCACGAGTACCGGTACGAGCACGACCCCGTCCCAGCGCGCCAACCCGTACACGCCGGTCCCCTCGCCGCTGTCGCCCATCACCGTCACCGGGCGCCTCGACCGCCTGCGTGACGCGTTCGAGGCCCACGAGATCGACGCCCTCGTCGTCACGACATTGGCCAACGTCCGGTACCTCACGGGGTTCTCGGGCTCGGCGGGCGTCCTGACCGTCACACGTGACGGCGCGCTGCTCACCACCGACGGGCGCTACCGGACGCAGTCGGCCGAGCAGATCGAGAAGGCGGGTGCCGCGGCGCAGGTCGACATCACGATCGGGCCGGTGACCGAGCAGCGCAAGGCGGCCCAGTCCGTGCTCGCCGCCGGCACCATCACCCGCGTCGGCCTCGAGGCCGACACCGTCAGCTGGAGCGCGCAGCGCACCTGGGCCGGCCTGCTGAATGCGGACCGGCTGGTCCCCACCTCCAACGCGGTCGAGGCGCTGCGGGAGCGCAAGGACGCCGCCGAGATCGCCCGCATGGAGCGCGCCGCCGCCATCGCCGACGCCGCCCTGTTCGAGGTGCTCCCGCTGATGAGCCAGGGCGTGACCGAGGAGCACTTCGCACTGGAGCTCGACACGGCCATGCGCAGGGGAGGGGCCGAGAGCACCGCCTTCGAGACCATCGTCGCCGCCGGCGAGAACTCGGCGAAGCCGCACCACCACCCGGGCGGCCGCCGCATCAACGCCGGCGACCCGGTCGTGGTCGACTTCGGCGCCACCTTCGAGGGCTACCGCTCCGACATGACGCGCACCTTCTGCGTCGGTTCGGACCCCGAGGGCGAGCTGGCGCGCGTCTTCGCCGTGGTGGGCGAGTCCCAGGCGGCGGGCGCCGCCGCCGTCCGCCCCGGCATCAGCGCCAAGGAGGTCGACGACGTCTGCCGGCAGATCATCGCCGAGGCGGGCTGGGCCG